>ERZ778018.52-NODE-52-length-271184-cov-25.117158_pt1 | contig 271184 bp, 234 predicted proteins | sample MGYA00375748_ERZ778018 | MGnify/ENA primary metagenome ERZ778018 (study PRJEB29350, sample SAMN05509839) | bioreactor metagenome | biome: bioreactor; material: wastewater | place: South Africa: University of Cape Town | collected 2014-04-22 ...
TTGGCGCCTGCGTGAACGCGCCGATGGTGATGATCTGGAAGGACACCTACGAGGATCTGACGCCGGAGACGCTGAACAAGGTGCTGGATGGTTTTGCCTCGGGCAACCCGCCGAAGCCGGGTCCGCAGATCGATCGCCAGTTTGCGGCACCTGTCGGCGGCCCGCGCGTTCTGCAGGAAGTCGGCGACGACGCGACCAAGAAGGGCAAGAAGTGATGCTCGACGACAAGGATCGCATCTTTAAGAATCTGTACGGCCTTCAGGATTGGGGGCTGGAAGGCGCGCGCCGTCGCGGCGCATGGGATGGCACCAAGGCCATCATCGAAAAGGGCCGCGACTGGATCGTCAGCGAAATGAAGGCGTCAGGCCTGCGCGGCCGTGGCGGCGCGGGTTTCCCGACCGGCATGAAGTGGTCGTTCATGCCAAAGGAATCCACCGATGGTCGCCCGAGCTATCTCGTTGTCAACGCCGACGAATCCGAGCCCGGCACCTGCAAGGATCGCGAGATCATGCGGCACGATCCGCATCTGCTTGTGGAAGGCTGCCTGCTCGCGAGCTTCGCGATGGGCGCGCATGCCGCCTACATCTATATCCGCGGCGAATTCATCCGCGAGCGCGAGCATTTGCAGGCCGCCGTCGATCAGGCCTATGAGGCCAAGCTGATCGGCAAGGACAATGTCCACGGCTGGCCGTTCGATCTCTACGTTACCCACGGCGCCGGCGCCTATATCTGCGGTGAAGAGACTGCGCTGCTCGAAAGCCTCGAAGGCAAGAAGGGCCAGCCGCGCCTGAAGCCGCCGTTCCCGGCCAATGTCGGCCTCTATGGTTGCCCGACCACGGTGAACAACGTGGAATCGATCGCGGTCGCGCCGGACATCCTGCGTCGTGGTGCGGCGTGGTTTGCGGCTATCGGTCGTCCGAACAATGTCGGCACCAAGCTGTTCGGCATCTCTGGTCACGTCGACACGCCCTGCGTGGTAGAGGATGCGCTTGGCATCACCTTCAAGGAATTGATCGAGAAGCACGGCGGCGGCATTCGCGGAGGCTGGGACAATCTGCTCGCGATCATTCCCGGTGGTGCATCATGCCCGCTGATCCCAGCACATGATTGCGAAGAACTCATTATGGATTTCGATGGCACCCGCGCGGTGAAGTCGAGCCTCGGCACCGCCGGCGTCATCGTGATGGACAAGTCCACCGACGTGGTCGCCGCGATCGCACGCATTTCCTATTTCTTCAAGCACGAGAGCTGCGGCCAGTGTACGCCGTGCCGTGAGGGCACCGGCTGGATGTGGCGCGTGCTGACGCGCATGGTCGAGGGCCGCGCCCACAAGCGCGAGATCGACATGCTCCTCGAAGTCACCAAACAGGTCGAAGGCCACACCATCTGCGCGCTCGGCGATGCAGCGGCATGGCCGATCCAGGGCCTAATCCGCGCCTTCCGGCCGGAGATCGAGCGGCGCATCGACGACTTTACGCGCAAATCTACACTCGACGATCAGGGCGTTCTCGACCCCGATCACATGGTCGCGGCGGAGTGAATGCGATGACCAAGATCCTCGTCGACGGAAAAGAAATCGATGTCCCGGCCGAGTACACGTTGTTACAGGCATGCGAGGCGGCAGGCGCCGAGATTCCGCGCTTCTGCTATCACGAGCGACTCTCCATCGCCGGTAACTGCCGCATGTGCCTCGTCGAGGTCGCGGGCTCGCCGAAGCCTGTCGCAAGCTGCGCTTGGGGCGTGCGTGACTGTCGTCCGGGTCCGAACGGCGAACTGCCCTCAGTGAAGACCAAGTCGCCGATGGTGAAGAAGGCGCGCGAAGGCGTGATGGAGTTCCTGCTCATCAACCATCCGCTGGATTGTCCGATCTGCGATCAGGGCGGCGAGTGCGATTTGCAGGACCAGGCGATGGGCTATGGTGTCGACTCCAGCCGCTTCGCCGAGAACAAGCGTGCAGTCGAGGACAAGTATCTCGGCGCGCTGGTGAAGACGGTAATGACCCGCTGCATCCAGTGCACGCGCTGCGTCCGCTTCGCCAACGAAGTGTGTGGCGTGCCTGAGATGGGCCTGATCGGTCGCGGCGAGGATGTCGAGATCACCACCTATCTCGAAAGCGCGCTGACCTCCGAGTTGCAGGGCAACCTCGTAGACATCTGCCCGGTGGGCGCGCTGACCTCGAAGCCTTATGCATTCGCCGCGCGCCCGTGGGAGTTGGGCAAGACGCAATCCATCGATGTGATGGATGCCGTCGGCTCCGCGATCCGCGTTGATACCCGCGGCCGTGAAGTGATGCGTATCCTGCCGCGCGTCAACGAGGCGGTGAACGAGGAATGGATTTCCGACAAGACCCGCCATATCGTTGATGGTCTGCGCACTCAGCGTCTCGACCGGCCTTACGTGCGTGAGAACGGCAAGCTGCGCGTGGCATCGTGGAGCGAGGCCTTCGCCGCCATCGCCGCGAAGAAGACGCGGGGCAACCGTGTCGGCGCCATTGCGGGTGATCTCGCGGCCGTGGAAGAGATGTTCGCGCTGAAGGATCTGCTGTCGCGGCTTGGCTCGAACAACATCGCGGCGCAGAATGTGGGCGCGTTCGATCCAAAGTTTGGTCGCGCCTCCTATCTCTTCAACCCAACCATCACAGGCATCGAGGAAGCCGATGCGCTTCTCATCATCGGTGCCAACCCGCGCAAGGAAGCGCCGATCATCAATGCACGTATCCGCAAGCGCTGGCGTACCGGCCGGATGAAGATCGGCGTGATAGGTGAGAAGCCCGATCTGACCTATCGCTACGAACATCTCGGCGCGGGCGCCGAGACTGTCGCGGAGATCGTTGCGGGCAAACATTCGTTCGCCGAGGTGCTCAAGGGGGCGAAGAAGCCGATCGTGCTGGTTGGCGCGGGCGCCTTTGGCCGCAAGGACGGTGTTGCACTGCTGGCGCAGGCCGCCTCGTTGGCCTCGGGCATTGCTGCCGTGAAGGACGGCTGGAACGGTTTCGCCGTGCTGCACACGGCAGCCTCATCCGCTGGCGCGCTCGACATCGGTTTTGTGCCGGGTGAGAGCGGGCTGGATGTCGAAAAGATGCTTGCTCCCGGCGTGCTGGACGTTCTGTTTCTGCTCGGCGCGGACGAGGTTGAAGTGCCCGCGGGAGTATTCGTCGTTTACATCGGTACCCATGGCGACCGAGGCGCGCACCGCGCCGACGTGATTTTGCCGGGTGCAGCCTATACCGAAAAGAGCGGTATCTATGTCAACACGGAGGGACGCGTGCAGATGGCCAGCCGCGCGGGCTTCCCGCCGGGCGAGGCTCGCGAGGACTGGGCAGTGTTGCGCGCGCTGTCGGACTCGCTCGAGGAGCGGCTGCCTTATGATTCCCTGCAGCAGCTGCGGCAGTCGATGTTCAAGACCGTGCCGCATCTGATGCGTCTCGACCAGATCGAGGCTTCGGATGGAGCGGCTGCGCTGAAGGCGCTGGCTGGGCGCGGTGGCAGTGTCGTCAAGGCCGCCTTCAGGAGCCCGATCGCCGACTTCTATCTGACCAATCCGATTGCCCGTGCATCCGCGGTGATGGCCGAATGTTCGCGCCTCGCCACCGGGCAAATTCTGAGCGCAGCGGAGTAGTGAACTGATGTCCGAATTCTTCGCAAGCTCTGTCTGGACGGACTTCCTCTGGCCGCTGATCGTGATGTTGGCGGAGAGCTTGTTGCTGCTTGTCGTGCTGCTGGTTGTGATCGCCTATATCCTGCTTGCCGACCGCAAGATCTGGGCGGCGGTGCAGATCCGTCGCGGCCCGAACGTGGTCGGCCCGTGGGGTCTTTTCCAATCCTTCGCTGACCTTCTGAAGTTTGTGCTGAAGGAGCCGACGATTCCGGACGGCGCCAACAAGGGTATCTTCCTGCTGGCGCCGCTCGTGTCCTGTGTGCTGGCGCTGGCGGCATGGGCGGTGATCCCGGTCAATCTCAACTGGGTGATCGCCGACATCAATGTCGGTATCCTTTACATCCTCGCGATCTCCTCGCTGTCGGTCTACGGCATCATCATGGCGGGCTGGTCCTCGAACTCGAAATATCCATTCATGGCGGCGCTGCGCTCGGCCGCGCAGATGGTGTCGTACGAAGTTTCGATCGGTTTCGTCATCATCACCGTGCTGTTGTGCGTTGGCTCGCTGAACCTGACCGCTATCGTCGAGGCGCAGCAGCATCGCGGCCTTGCGACCATGCTCGGCGTGCCGTGGCTCAGCTTCCTGAACTGGTACTGGCTACCGCTGCTGCCGATGTTCGTGGTGTTCTACGTCTCGGCGCTGGCGGAAACCAACCGCCCGCCGTTCGATCTTGTCGAAGCCGAATCCGAACTGGTCGCGGGCTTCATGACCGAATACGGCTCGACGCCGTACCTTCTGTTCATGCTCGGCGAATACGTCGCAATCTGCACTATGTGCGCGATGGCCACGATCCTATTCATGGGTGGCTGGCTGCCACCGATCGATCTGCCGCCGTTCAATTGGGTGCCCGGCGTGATCTGGTTCTCGCTCAAGGCGTTCGCGTTCTTCTTCATGATCGCGATGGCGAAGGCGATCGTGCCGCGCTACCGCTACGACCAGTTGATGCGTCTCGGCTGGAAGGTGTTCCTGCCGCTGTCGCTGGCGATGGTCGTGATTGTTGCAGGCGTTCTGCAGTTTGCCCAATGGGCGCCGAAGTGAGGGCATCATGGGAATAGCATCAGCCGTCAACTCGCTTCTTCTCAAGGAATTCGCCGCTGCCTTCGTGGTGACGATGCGCTATTTCTTCAAGCCGAAGCCGACCGTGAACTATCCGTTCGAGAAGAACCCGATCTCGCCGCGCTTTCGCGGCGAGCATGCTCTGCGCCGTTATCCGAACGGCGAGGAGCGCTGCATCGCCTGCAAGCTTTGCGAGGCGATCTGCCCGGCGCAGGCCATCACCATCGAGGCGGGCCCGCGCCGTAATGATGGTACGCGCCGCACCGTGCGCTATGACATCGATATGGTGAAGTGCATCTATTGCGGCCTGTGCCAGGAAGCCTGCCCGGTGGATGCCATTGTTGAAGGACCGAACTTCGAGTTCGCGACCGAGACACGCGAGGAACTTTATTATGACAAGGCTCGATTGCTCGCGAATGGCGACCGCTGGGAGCGCGAGATTGCCAAGAACATCGAACAAGACGCGCCGTACAGGTAACGCCTCATGATCCTTCACGCGCTGTTCTTTTATCTCTTTGCCGGCGTTTGTGTCGCCTCGGCCGTGATGGTCGTGACCGCGCGCAACCCGGTGCATTCGGTGCTGTTCCTGATCCTGACCTTCGTCAACGCGGCGGGGCTGTTCGTGCTGCTGAACGCCGAATTCCTCGCGATGATTCTGATCGTGGTCTATGTCGGTGCGGTGGCGGTACTGTTCCTGTTTGTCATCATGATGCTCGATGTCGACTTCGCCGAACTGCGGCAAGGCTTCATCGAATATTTGCCGGTCGGCCTTCTGATCGGCGCGATCTTCCTTGCTGAGCTGCTGCTGGTTGCAGGCGGCTGGGTGCTGAGCCCGAATGTCGCACATTCGATCACCGCGCCGATCCCGGCGGCCGTGACCAACACGGAGGCGATCGGCCTCGTGCTCTACACCCGCTACATTCATTACTTCCAGATCGCGGGTCTCGTGCTGCTGGTAGCGATGATCGGCGCCATTGTGTTGACACTGCGCCACAAGCCGAGCGTCAAACGGCAGAACATCAGCGCTCAGAATGCGCGCGGCAAGGCGAGTGCGATGACTGTCCGTCAGGTGCCGTCGGGGCAGGGACTACAGGACGCCGACGCCGGGGAGTGGGTGAAATGACGATCGGTCTTGGGCATTACCTCTCGGTTGCGGCAATCCTCTTCACACTTGGGATTCTCGGTATCTTCCTCAACCGGAAGAACGTCATCATCATTCTGATGTCGGTCGAATTGATCCTTCTATCGGTCAACATCAACCTCGTGTCGTTCTCGAGCTTCCTTAACGATATCGTCGGTCAGGTGTTCGCGCTGCTGGTTCTCACGGTAGCGGCAGCCGAAGCCGCTATCGGACTGGCGATCCTTGTCGTTTACTTCCGCAACCGCGGCTCCATTGCAGTCGAAGACATCAACCTGATGAAGGGCTGACAAGGTTATGATTCAGGCGATTGTTTTCCTGCCACTGATTGGCGCGCTGATTGCTGGCGCCATTACGCTTCTCGGCGCGCATGCGCGTTGTCCGGGCGGCGACGAGATGGACCACGTGCACGGGCATGACGATCACGCCCATGGTGCAGCAGGCACTCATGACGATTACCACGAGATCGATCATGGTCACGATGACCAGCATGGCCCGATCGAGCCGGCGGCGGCGGGGTCGCGTCTTGCCGAAGTCATCACCACGGCGCTGCTGCTGACCTCGGCGGCACTTGCCTGGGTGACGTTCGTCGATGTCGCGCTGATGCATCACGACCTGCACGTGGTGTTGACTGGCTGGATCGATTCCGGCGCCTTGAAAGTCAACTGGGCGCTGCGCGTCGATACGCTGACGGCTGTGATGCTGGTCGTCGTTACGACCGTGTCCTCGCTCGTGCACCTGTATTCGATCGGCTACATGAACGAAGATCCGTACCGTCCTCGTTTCATGGCGTATCTGTCGTTTTTCACCTTTGCGATGCTGATGCTGGTGACGTCCGACAACCTCGTGCAGATGTTCTTCGGCTGGGAAGGCGTCGGTCTGGCGAGCTACCTCTTGATCGGGTTCTGGTACCAGAAGCCATCGGCGAACGCGGCTGCGATTAAGGCCTTCGTCGTTAACCGTGTCGGAGATTTCGGCTTTTTGCTTGGCATCTTCGCGATCTTCTCGCTGGTCAATTCGACTGATTTCGGAACCATCTTCGCCAGTGCGCCAGGCCTGGTAGGCAAGACCATCCATCTGTTCCACTGGGACGTCGACGCCCTGACGCTGACCTGCTTGCTGCTGTTCATGGGTGCGATGGGCAAGTCCGCGCAGTTCCTGCTGCACACCTGGCTGCCGGACGCGATGGAAGGTCCGACGCCGGTCTCCGCGCTGATCCATGCCGCGACCATGGTGACTGCGGGTGTGTTCATGGTAGCGCGCCTATCACCGCTGTTCGAACTCGCGCCGCACGCCAAGGCTTTCGTCATGCTGATTGGCGCAACCACGGCGCTGTTCGCCGCGACCGTTGGTCTCGTGCAGAACGACATCAAGCGTGTAATCGCTTACTCGACCTGTTCGCAGCTCGGCTACATGTTCGTGGCGATGGGGGCGGGCGCATACTCCGTCGGTATTTTCCACCTATTCACGCACGCGTTCTTCAAGGCGCTGCTATTCCTGGGCTCGGGGTCGGTGATCCTCGCGATGCATCACGAGCAGGACATGCGCAACATGGGCGGGCTGTGGCGAAAGATTCCGTTCACCTACGTCACCATGGTGATTGGTACGCTGGCACTGACCGGCTTCCCGCTTACTGCGGGTTATTTCTCCAAGGATGCGATCATCGAATCCGCCTTCGCTGCGGACAGCAGCAACCCGTTTGCGCTCTATGGCTTCCTATGCACCGTGGTCGCGGCCGGCCTGACCTCGTTCTACTCGTGGCGCCTGATCTTCATGACCTTCCATGGCAAGCCACATGACGAGCATCATTATGAAGCAGCACATGAAAGCCCCATGGTGATGCTGATTCCGCTCGCAGCGCTTGCGATCGGTTCCTTTGCTGCCGGTTTCCCGTTCAAGGAGTTGTTCGCCGGCCACGGTGTCGGGGAGTTCTTCGGCTCAGCGCTGAAGGTCGATGAGCATGTGATGGAGGGGATGCACCACATCCCGCACTGGATTGGCTTTCTCCCGACATTGATGATGCTGGTCGGCCTTGCGGTGGCTTATCTGTTCTACATCGCAAAACCGTATCTGCCGGTCGAGCTCGCTCACCAGCAGCCGCTGCTTTACAAATTCCTGCTCAACAAGTGGTACTTTGACGAGCTGTACGACCTGATCTTCGTCCGGTTCGGAAAATGGATCGGCTACATGTTCTGGAAGAAGGGTGACGGCATGCTGATCGACGGGCTCGGACCTGATGGCGTGTCGAAGCGCGTGCTGGACGTAACCCGCGGCGTTGTCCGGCTACAGACCGGGTACCTCTATCACTATGCCTTCGCCATGCTAATCGGCGCGGCGGGGCTCATCACCTGGTTCATGTTCGGTCTCGGGGGCCAGCAATAATGACCACCTGGCCTGTTCTTTCCGTCACCACTTTCCTGCCGACGGCTGGCGCGCTCCTGTTATATTTACTGGCGCGCGGCAACGAAGCCAGCGCCGCCCGCAACGCGCGCTGGATCGCGCTGTGGACCACCATCATCACCTTCGCGGTGTCGTTGGTCCTGCTGGTACATTTCGACTCGTCGCAGCCGGGCTTCCAGTTCGAAGAGCACGGCCAATGGCTCGGCGCAGCGATGAACTATCATATGGGCGTGGACGGAATTTCGTTGCCGCTCGTGATCCTGACCACATCGATATTGCCCTTCTGTATTCTTGCGAGCTGGCGAGCAATTCAGGTTCGCGTCCGTGAATACATGATGGCGTTCCTGGTTTTGGAAACGCTGATGGTCGGCACCTTTTCCGCTCTCGACCTTGTGCTGTTCTACCTGTTCTTCGAAGGCGGCTTGATCCCGATGTTTCTCATTATCGGTGTCTGGGGCGGGCCGCGCCGCGTCTATGCGAGTTTCAAGTTTTTTCTCTACACGCTACTCGGCTCGGTACTGATGCTGCTCGCCATCATGGCGCTGTACGCTCAGACCGGTACCACCGACATTCCGACCTTGATGACGACGAACTTGCCGTATCGCCTCCAGACCTGGGCATGGTTGGCATTCTTTGCGTCCTTTGCGGTAAAAATGCCGATGTGGCCAGTCCACACATGGTTGCCGGATGCGCACGTTGAGGCGCCGACGGCCGGCTCGGTGATTCTGGCGTCGATTCTCCTGAAGATGGGTGGCTACGGCTTCCTGCGCTTTTCGCTGCCGATGTTTCCGCTGGCCTCGCATGATTTTGCGCCGCTGATCTGGACGCTCTCGGCGATCGCGATCATCTATACCTCACTGGTCGCTCTGGTGCAGGAAGACATGAAAAAGCTGATCGCTTATTCGTCCGTCGCACACATGGGTTTCGTTACCATGGGCATCTTCGCGGGTACCGTGCAGGGTGTTGCCGGCGGCATGTTCCAGATGATCTCACACGGCATCGTGTCCGGTGCGCTGTTCCTCTGCGTTGGCGTGATCTATGACCGCCTGCACACCCGCGAGATCGCCGCCTATGGCGGTCTGGTCAACCGCATGCCGCTTTATGCCTTTACGTTTCTTCTGTTTACCATGGCCAATGTCGGGCTTCCGGGAACATCCGGCTTCATTGGCGAGTTTCTGTCGCTGATCGGCACGTTCAAGGTTTCGGTCACGACCGCGATCTTCGCCACCACGGGTGTGATCCTGTCGGCCGCCTATGCGCTCTCGCTGTATCGCAAGATCGTGTTTGGGCAGCTCGCCAAAGCGTCGTTGGCCAGCATCAAGGATATGACCGGGCGCGAAATCATGATTTTCGCACCGTTTATCATTCTCACCATTTTGTTCGGTGTCTATCCGAAGCCGGTGCTGGATATCTCGGCGGCATCAATCCATCAGCTTGTCGAGAATTACGGCGCAGCGGTTCATGCCGTCAAAGCCGCGGCATTACCTTAAGAGCAGGGCGCAGGAATGAACCTCAACGTCGCAGATTATTCGCTGCTTCCGGTCCTGCCCGAGATTGTGCTCGCGCTCGGCGCGATGGCGCTTTTGATGCTGGGTGCGTACCGCGGCGGTCAAACGGTACGCATGGTTACGGTGTTGGCGGTTGTACTTCTCGCTGTCGTACTGATGCTGGAGCTGATGTTGCCAGCCGGGCGGCTGACGACTTTCGGCGGCAGTTTCGTGGTGGATGATTATGCGCGTTACCTGAAGGCTGTAATGCTTGTTGCATCCGCCGCGACGCTGGTGATTTCGCGTGGCTTCCTGACCTTTCAGGCGCGGATTTTCGAATACTCTATCCTTGTGCTGCTTTCGAGCGTTGGCATGATGGTGCTGATTTCGGCATCCGATCTGATCCTGCTTTATCTCGGTTATGAGTTGATGAGCCTTGCGCTTTATGTCGTTGCCGCAAGCCATCGCGATAACCTGAAGTCGACCGAAGCTGGCCTGAAGTATTTTGTACTAGGTGCGTTGTCGTCAGGCATGATGCTGTACGGTGCCTCGCTGATCTACGGGTTCACGGGGACGGTGGAGTTCGCAGGCATCGCCGCTGCCGCCAAGACAGGCAGTATTGGCGTGCTGTTTGGTATCGTGTTCCTGCTGGTCGGTCTGTGTTTCAAGATTTCGATTGTGCCGTTCCATATGTGGACGCCTGACGTCTATGAAGGCGCACCGACGCCGATCACTGCATTTTTTGCTTCCGCACCGAAAGTCGCCGCGCTTGCGATGATGGTGCGCGTGCTGCTCACTGCGTTCCCGAACGTCACTCATGATTGGCAGCAAATCGTCACCTTTGTGTCCATCGCCTCGATGGCGCTTGGCTCTTTCGGTGCTATCGGACAGAAGAACATCAAGCGCCTGATGGCCTACTCCTCGATCGGTCACATGGGCTTTGCGTTGGTTGGCCTTGCAGCGGGCACCGCGCAAGGTGCGCAGGGTGTGCTGATTTATCTCGCGATCTATGTGGCGATGACGTTCGGCAGTTTTTCGTTCATTCTAGCCTTGAAGCGCAATGGCCGATCGTTCGAGCAGATCAGCGATTTTGCAGGTCTGTCGCGGACCAATCCTTATCTCGCCTTCATGTTTGCGATGTTGCTATTCTCGCTGGCAGGCATTCCACCGCTCGCAGGCTTCTTCGCGAAGTTCTACGTCTTCCTCGCGGCGATCCAGGCCGGGCTTTACCCGCTCGCAGTGATCGGCGTACTGACAAGCGTGGTGGGCGCGTTCTATTATCTTGCGATCATCAAGACCATGTTCTTTGACGAGGCGAAGGGCGCGGTTGATCCAATGACAGGTGAACTGGGTACCGTTCTAACGCTCGCGGGCATCTTCAACCTTCTATACTTCGCCTATCCCGGTCCTCTGGTCAGTGCGGCCACGGCTGCGGCGAAGTCACTGTTCTGATGAGTTTCGCGCTCGGACCCCGAGCACGATCAGCACAGTACCGTCTTGTCAGCTTTGACACGCTCAACTCTACCAATGCTGAGGCGCTGACGCGGCTGCCTACGGGCGAGTGTGGGCAGCTCTGGCTTGCCACCGTGCACCAGACGGCGGGGCATGGGCGGCGGCAGCGGACGTGGATATCTCCGTCAGGCAACCTCGCCTGCAGCGTCATCGAGACGCTGACTGCTGATCATACGAAAGCCGCGACGTTGGGCTTCGTGGCTGGACTTGCGCTGGAAGCGGCGCTGCGGCAGGTGGGTGGCGATGCCGGTTTGTTCCGGCTGAAATGGCCGAATGATGTGCTGGCAGGTAACGCCAAACTCGCTGGCGTCCTGATTGAGGCGAAAACGATACCAGATGGTCTTGCGGCGGTCGTCGGCATGGGCGTCAACGTCGTGGCGGCGCCGGAAGATACGCCGTACCCTGCGACCTCACTCAAGACATTGGGAATTGTGACGGATGCTGAGACACTGTTTTCGGCGCTAGCAGACGCATGGGCCGAGTGGTTTGCGGTCTGGGATCATGGTCTGGGCTTTGAGACGATCCGTACGCACTGGCTTGCGCGTGCAGCAGGGCTAGGGGCACCGATTGAGGTTCGTCTGGGCGAGCGAGTGATCGGCGGAGTGTTCGAGACAATCGATGAGGCCGGACGCCTTGTTGTGTCTTATGGTGGCGGAGTCACTACGGTTACTGCGGGTGACGTTTATTTCGGTGCGGCGATGTCCGCGGGAGCGGCATAATGGCGCGAGCAGATGAACTGAGTTTTGTACCGCTCGGAGGCATCGGTGAGATCGGTATGAACCTCTCGCTCTATGGCCTCGGCAAAGGCCGGCAGCGCTCATGGCTTGCGGTTGATCTCGGCGTGTCGTTTGGTAACGAGGAGCATCTGCCCGGAATCGAGGTGGTGATGCCGGATGTGCGTTTTTTGGAATCCGAACGCAAGAATTTGGTTGGTCTCGTGCTGACGCATGCTCATGAGGACCATTTCGGCGCAATCATCGATCTGTGGCCACGGCTGCAATGTCCGATCTACGCCACGAAGTTTTCTGCTGCGCTGTTCGAGGCCAAATGTGCGAGTGAGCGCAACCCGCCAAACGTTCCGGTCACGGTGATTGAATCCGGCAGCCGAATTGATATCGGCCCGTTCAACGTCGAGTTCGTCGCGGTGCAGCATTCGATTCCAGAATCGCATGCGCTGGCCATCCGCACCTCCGAAGGACTGGTGCTGCATACCGGCGACTGGAAACTCGATCCGACGCCACTGATTGGCGAGCCGACCAACGGGAAGCGGCTGTGTGAACTCGGCGATGAGGGTGTGCTGGCGCTGATCGGTGATTCCACCAATGCTGTGCGTGAGGGCCGCTCGCCTTCGGAGCGCGAAGTCGCACGCAGTCTGGGTGAAATCATCAAGGACGCGACAGGGCGCGTGGCAGTAACGACATTCGCCTCCAACGTGTCGCGGATGCGCGCCGTGGCGGAAGCCGCCCGCGAGGCTGAGCGCGAGGTAGTGCTGATCGGGCGCGCGATGGAGCGCGTCGCGCAGGTTGCTCGAGAGACAGGGTATCTTGACGGTATTGCACCGTTTCGCGGCGCCGACCTTTACGGCCACTTTCCGCCAAATAAGGTGCTAGCGCTGTGCACCGGCAGCCAAGGCGAGCCGCGCGCAGCACTGGCACGGATCGCGAATGACGATCATCCCGAAGTGACGCTGAGCAAGGGCGACACCGTGATCTTTTCCTCGCGCACCATTCCCGGGAACGAGCGGACGGTTGGTTCGATCATCAACAATCTCATCAACCAGGGCGTGAGGGTGATCACCGATCGCACTCATCTGGTTCACGTCTCTGGCCATCCGCGCCGCGATGAATTGCGCGAGATGATCTCATGGGTTCGGCCGCAATTGCTGATTCCGGCGCATGGTGAGGCGCTGCACTTGTCCGAACATGCGAGTCTCGCGCGGTCTTGCGGCGTACCAAAGGTGCTAGTGTGCAGGAACGGCAATCAAGTCCGACTCGCGCCGGGCGAGCCTGCGATCATTGAGCAGGTGCCATCCGGCCGCCTCTATAAGGACGGCAAGATTCTGGAAGACCAGAACGCACGTGCAGTGGTGGCGCGGCGGCGGCTGGCTTTCGCGGGCGGTGCGTTCGTGGCGCTGGCGCTCACGGAGCAAGGAGAACTCGCCGACGATCCTCAGGTCGATCTCATCGGCATTCCGGAACGGAACGCTGCGGGCGAGTTGATGGATGAGTTGATCTACGATGTCGCGGTCACGACCTTCGACAATCTGCCCCGTGCCAAGCGGCGCGATTCCGACGCAGTGGGTGAGGCGGTGCGGCGCGCGGTTCGTTCGGCGATTGCTGAGCAGTGGGGCAAGAAGACGGTTTGCGTCGTCCACGTTCTGGAGGTTTGAGGAAACAATGCTGGGTCGGCTCAACCATGTGGCGATCGCGGTGAAGGATGCGCGGGCGGCCGCTGCCGTCTATGCTGCAGCTGGCAGCGTGGTGTCCGCACCGGAAGCTCAACCGGACCATGGAGTCACAACTGTTTTTGTGACGCTGCCAAACACCAAGCTCGAGTTTATCGAACCCTTGGGCGATGCGTCGCCGGTCTCAAAATTCCTAGAGCGCAACCCAAGTGGCGGCATCCATCACCTTTGTTTCGAGGTTGATGATATCATCGCGGCGCGCGACCACTTCATCGCTGACGGCAGGCATGTGCTGGGTGATGGCACGCCGCGCATTGGAGCGCATGGCAAGCCAGTGTTATTTTTCCACCCCAAGGATTTCTCGGGAACCCTGATCGAGATCGAGGAGGCGTAAAGTGGTTCAAACAATCTCCTTTGGTCTTGCGATCTATTTCGTGGTCTGGTGGATCACCCTGTTTGCCGTGCTGCCGTTCGGCGTGCACAGCCAGCAGGAAGGTGGCGATGTGAGCATGGGAACCGATCCCGGCGCGCCGATGCTGGCGCGCATGGGCCGTAAGCTGCTGTGGACGACGCTGATCTCGTTGATCATCTTCGGCTGTGCATTTTTTGCATATCGCTTTGGGTTTATTGATATGGATCGCATAAGTAAGGCGATCGGGCTGCCGTTCTGATACATATAATTAAATCGTGACACGATCTAACGGTCTGATTTCGCTACGTCTCTGCCATCATTGCACTTGATCCGGCGCAAGGCGCGCGCACCGAGGTGCGATCAGGATGGCACGAATAGATTCGGACTGCCGATGAGGACCAGCAAAAAGACTGGGCTGGAATAAAAACAAAAAAAGAGCAGGGCCGGAAGCCCTGCTGCTTAAATGTCGCGACCCTGTGTCCCCGAACAATTTGATCTATCGTTGTTTAGACGGGGATGACGCTGCGTTGTGCGCGTCGGGCCTCCTCCCAAGACCTAGACCACAGCAGGCCCGGCAGTATGGCCGTCCTGACCGATGCGTCTATGTAGCGCAAGATTTTCCACCTGTCATCATTTTTGGAAACAAAATTCATATTGGACTCTGGCTTTGAATTTTTGTTGCGTGTCGGTGTTCTGAATAGGGAACAAGCAATATCGACATTTCGGTATTGTCGTGCTTAGTCAGGAGCATCCGGATTTTGATCCGGTGGGGGTGGCAATGCGCAAGCGGCTGGGACGTCTGGTTCCCATCGTCATGATCGCGGTTCTGGTGCAGCTTTTTGCACCGATCGCGATGATGCGTGCCGCTGCCGCCACGACTTCCGATCCGTTCAGGGGTATTGTAATCTGTGCAGAGCACAGCGACGAGGCTTCCGACACTGCGCCTGCGGCAAATCACGTGGTCTGTTGCCCGCTTTGCGTTCTGGCACATGTCATACCGACCCTGGATCATCCGGTCGCTCCTTACGTCGCCATCCAGCGCATCCATCAGCGCGTAGCGTGGCTCGAGAGCCAGACACCATTCCGCAGCAGTGGAATCGATGACCGGCCGCATGCGCGCGGCCCTCCTGCCTATTCCTGATTGAGACAGTCCACACGGCGGAGAAATCCGATTGCCGTTCTCCTGTTCAAAGCAACTGCGCATCGCAGTTATCGGGAATATTGCAATGCTCAAGCCACACGTCCTTGGTGGCGTCACGATTCTCGCCGCTTGCGGCGCGCTCTTTGCTGGTGCGTCATCCAGCCTTGCCGATCATGTCGAAAGCCACGTTCTTCCAGAGGTAACGGTGGATGCGCCGCGTACGGCGCGCGCCAAGCCCGTCCGCAAGCCGAAGATACGTGCCGCTACTGCAAGACGATCCTCACACTCCGCCGCCAACACGCCGGCAAATCCTCCACGTGTGATTGTAACGGGTGGCAGCATCACGCCGGCGGCAGCGCTTGCGGGCTTTGCTCAGGCACCCACCGGCCAGACCGCGACAACCATCGATCGCGACCAGTTCGACAACCGGCCGTCGTTCTCGGTGAGCGACGTGCTGCGCGATAGCCCCGGCATCTCGGTGAAGCAGGGCAACGGGCCGCGCGATTTCGGCATCTCGATTCGCGGCTCGAACGCGCGCAACGGCTTTGGCATCCGCAACATGGTGATCTTCGACGACGGCTTTCCGGTCACGCAGCCGGACGGCCTGTCGCGCAGCGACCTGATCGACCCGCACGCCTATGGCGCGATTGATGTAGTTCGTGGGCCGTCCTCGGCGCTGTACGGCAATTACGCGACCGGCGGGGCGCTCAACTTTCGGACTCGTCCGGGCGGGAGCATCGACGGCGTTGAGTACGGCATCGACGGCGGCAGCTTCGGCTATCTCAACAATTATTTCACCGTGGGCAAGAAGGTTGGCAACTTCGAAGCCTCGCTGTTCGCGAGCGATGCGCGCGGCGACGGCTTTATCGGCAATAGCTGGTTCAATACCCAGACGGTGAACTTCCTCGGCACCTATCAGGCGACACCCGACGACCGCTTTACGCTGAAGATCATCAACAACAATGTCGATGCGCGGCTGCCGATCCGGCTGTCGCTCAACCAATTCTCTCAGAACCCGTTTCAGCGCGGTTGCGCGACGACCGCGAGCGCGGCGGCAGGATGCGCGACAGTCTCGCTGTTCGACAACGGCTTCAACGGCTCGAAGTTGCCGCTGACAGCGGAACAGGCGGGGCTCAATCGCAACGACCGCCGCACCATCGTTGGTGCGCGCTGGGAGCACGATTTCGACAATCAGACGACGTGGCGCAACCAGTTGGTGTTCGATGATCGCAACATCAACCAGCCGACGGGTACGACCAGCGCGATCGGTGACTATCCGTCCTACAATTTCATGAGCGACATTACCCATAAGGGTCAGTTGTTCGGATTCGAATCCACGACTTATTTCGGTGGCTTCTACAACACACTGAGCTGGTCGGGTGATACACGCAACGTGATGCCGGGCGGCGATGCGACGCTGGGTCAGCTGTCGTCGAACGTCACCGGTACACATGCCAATTTTGGTCTTCGCGCCCGGGAAGAAGTGCGATTGACCGATGCGCTGACATCCATTGCGGGCATCGGCTGGGAGAATACCCAACTCAAGGGCGTGAATACTGCTTATACCTATTCGGTGCCAAACGTTCCGACCGCAACCACCACGCTGACCAGCGCCGATAAGCAGTTCACAAATGTCGCGCCGGAATTTGCGCTACTCTACAAGTTCAACAATGAATGGCAGGGCCGTGCGCGTGTCGGCACCGGTTACGGCACGCCGCAGGTCGGCAATCTGTTCGTGCTCGCCAACGGCCAGAACGGTAACAACACCAACCTCGTGCCTCAGCAAAATGTCGGCTATGACCTTGGCGTGGACTGGACGCCGAACAAGACGGTCAAGGTCAGTCTCACCGGCTTCTACGAATTCTTTCGTAATGAACTGGTGTCGCAGGCTACGCCCATTGGTGCGCCAAATGCGAGCTTCACCTTCAACGCCCCGCGCTCCGAGCATCGCGGCATCGAACTGGCTTCCGACTGGCGGTTCCGCCCAGGCTGGCGCGCGACACTCGCCTACACTTATCTCGATGAAATCTATACCGACTACACCGAGATCATCCGCGGCGGCGCAACCGCCTACAGCTTCAATCGCGTCGGCAACAAGATCCCTGGCATCTCTCCGAATGAGCTGACTGCACGCATCGGTTATGACGAGATGGCTGGCGTCTATGCCGGGCTTGGCGCGTTCGTCGAATTTCAGTGGAAGGATGCCTTCTACATGGACAATGCCAATCTCCTGAAAGCGCGGGGTTATGAGCTTGTGAATCTCAACGTGCATTATACGACCGGCCTGAAATCGGACGTCTTCAAGACACTCAATGTTTACTTTGAGGTCCGCAATCTGTTCGATAAGACCTACATCGCGTCGGCGAATAACATCGGCAACACCGTGACAAGCACGGGCATTCAGGACTCGGCGAGTGTTCTGGCGAATAAGACAGGCTCGATCTATGCGGGCTCGCCGCGCGCATTCATCGCGGGCATGAAGGTGGCGTTCCGATGAAACAGACTCTCACAAACAGTCTAATCGCTGCCGCGTTGACGCTCTGGCAGTCACCCGTGCTGGCACATGAGATGCACAGCCACGCCGATACTGGCTGCGCCGAAGTCACGCTGGTCTGTGCAACCAAGGTGACACCTGCATTCGGGCCGGACGGCAAACTCTGGATTGCGATACTCGCGGGCGGCAAGGTCGCGGTGGCGGCCTCAACAGATGGTGGACGAAGTTTCACCAAACCCGTCGTTGTCACTGATCGGAAGCTCGACATGGACTGGGGTCCGGATGCGCGGCCGAAAATCGTGATCGACAAGCACGGCGACCTGATCGTGGCGTTCTCGACGTTCCGAGACAAGGCGTTCAACGGCGAGGTTTTCACGACGCGCTCGACGGATGGCGGTGCAACCTTTGCACAGATCAGGCCGATCACGTCGAATAATGTCAGCCAGCGGTTCGAGGCGCTTGCGCTCGATACCGACGGCACGGTGTTCGCGGCGTGGCTCGACAAGCGCAACCGCGCGCCCGCGAAGAAGAAGGGCGAGGCCTATGACGGCGCGGGTCTGTTTTTCGCGACATCGCGGGACGGCGTGGCGTATTCGAAGGCGAAGCTTGTTCACAACAACACCTGCGAGTGTTGCCGCCTCGGCGTGGCGTTTGCCGAACATCGTCCGGTCGTGATCTTCCGCAATATCTTCGAGGGCGGCGTACGCGATCACGCCATCACCACGTTCAGCGATCTGAACACGCCTGGCGCTATTCACCGCGTTAGCAATGACGACTGGAAGATTTCCGCCTGTCCGCATCAGGGGCCAAGCCTGTCGATCGGGCCGACCGGCACCTATCATGCGACATGGTACACCAACGGCAAGAATCGGCAGGGCCTGTTCTATGCGCGCTCGACCGATGGCGGGGCAAAGTTCTCCAATCCGGTCGCGATTGGTAATCCGTCGCACAATCCGGCGCGGGCCTTCGTGCTTGCCACTGTTCAGGGCACCTATCTGGCGTGGAAAGAATTCGATGGCGAAAAGACCACGGTGCGGGTGATGCAATCCGCCGATGACGGCAAGACATGGTCGGAGCCGAAGACAATCGCGGCGACGTCGGATTCCTCGGATCATCCGCTGCTGGTGAGCTTTGGCCGCACGGTGTTTCTGTCGTGGATGACAAAGAAGGACGGCTATCATTTCCAGCCGGTCGGGCAGGGAACATGAGATCTCACGTGAGACAGCACCTAATGAACGGGCTGGTTGCCGTTGCGGCGACATTTCTGTTCGCGAACGTCGTGCTGGCCGATGCCACCATCGAAATCAGGCCGTTCGAGCGAGGAAGCTGGCAAACAATCCAGCAGGCCCATGCCGGGAGGCCCACGCTGGTGCATTTCTGGGGTGTCACCTGCGGGCCGTGCAAGGTTGAACTGCCGGAGCTTGGCAAGTTTGTGAAGGCCCATCCCAGCGTGGACGTGGTGATGGTCGATGCCGATCTAGTGCCGAACACGCCTGCTGCGGTGCGGACGATGGTGTCGCAGGCGGGCCTCGCTTCGGCCGAGAACTGGGCATTTGGCGACACTTTCGCCGAGCGGCTGCGCTATGAGATCGACCCCAAATGGCAGGGGGATATTCCGCGTACCCTACTGATCAGCAGGGACGGTTCGATCCGGACGATCGAGGGCTCGGCGAAGACCGCTGATCTGGAAAAATGGGCGAAGGAACAGGGCGCAGACCACCGTTGAGTGGCCGGAGCTGATCGAACGCGCCAATGCTCTTGTGTTTTGCCCGCCAATCCGGTTTCAGTGGCGGCGCCCCGGTCCCACGATTCCAGAGTATCCCATGCGGCTGACGCGCTATTTTCTTCCCATCCTCAAGGAAACACCGAAAGAGGCGGAAATCGTCTCGCACCGGCTGATGCTGCGGGCGGGCATGATGCGGCAGGAAGCGGCGGGCATCTATGCCTGGCTGCCGCTCGGCTTCCGGGTGTTAAAGAACATCGAGCGGATCGTGCGCGAGGAGCAAGACCGCGCGGGCGCTATCGAGCTTCTGATGCCGACGCTGCAACTGGCCGACCTGTGGCGCGAGAGCGGACGCTATGACGCCTACGGTCCCGAGATGCTCCGCATCCAGGACCGTCACAAGCGCGAGCTGCTGTATGGGCCGACCAACGAGGAAATGATCACGGAAATTTTCCGCGCCTACGTGAAGTCGTACCGCGGCCTGCCGCTTAACCTCTATCATATCCAGTGGAAGTTTCGCGACGAGCAGCGTCCGCGTTTCGGCGTGATGCGCGGGCGTGAATTCCTGATGAAGGATGCCTATTCATTCGACATCGACGAGGCGGCGGCGCGGCTGTCCTACAACAAGATGTTTGTCGCCTATTTGCGCACCTTCGCCCGCATGGGGTTGAAGGCGATCCCGATGCGCGCCGAGACCGGGCCGATCGGCGGCGATCTCTCTCATGAGTTCATCGTGCTGGCGGAGACCGGCGAATCCGGCGTGTTCTGCAACAAGGATGTGCTCGATCTGCCGGTGCCGCGCGCGGATGTCGATTACGACGGTGATCTCACGCCGATCATCAAGCAGTGGACCGATCTGTACGCTGCGACCGAGGATGTCCACGACGCTGCGCGCTACGAGAGCGAAGTGCCTGCCGAGAAGAGGGTGAACACCCGCGGTATCGAGGTCGGTCAGATCTTCTATTTCGGCACCAAGTATTCAGACTCGATGAAGGCGATGGTGGTCGGCCCGGATGGCGCGGAAAAGCCGATCCATGGTGGCTCCTATGGTATCGGTGTCTCGCGCCTCGTCGGTGCGATCGTCGAGGCGTGTCATGATGAGAACGGCATCCAGTGGCCGGAGGAGGTTGCACCCTTCCGCGTCGCCATTCTCAACCTCAAGCAGGGCGCGGCGGATACCGACGCCGCCTGCGAGAAGCTCTACAAAGAATTATCGACGGCTGGCGTCGACGTGCTCTACGACGACACCGACCAGCGGCCCGGCGGAAAATTCGCTACCGCCGATCTGATCGGTATTCCGTGGCAGATTCTGGTCGGACCGAAGGGCCTCGCCGAAGGCAAGGTTGAGATCAAGAAGCGTGCCGACGGCAGCCGCGAGATGATGAGCGTCAATGGAGCGTCCCGTCATTTCCAGACAAAATGGAAGCCCGCCAGCTGACATGACAGACATTTAAGGTCGCAGTGTCGGCGATGGTGCCATTGAGCGGTGAATCATTGCGCTGCGGGGGCGGCGCGAACGTGGTCCTCGACTACAATTCGCCTGATTCGCATGGAATTCGGGGCGATGGACAGATTTGATGAGTGAGCCGGTTCGGACTGCCCCCTTTGCCCCTTTCGAGTGGCTGATCTCGGCCCGCTATCTGCGGGCGCGGCGCAAGGAAGGATTCATTTCGGTCATTGCCGGCTTCTCGTTCCTCGGCATCATGTTGGGCGTCGCCACGCTAATCATTGTGATGGCGGTGATGAATGGCTTCCGCAAGGAACTGCTCGACAAGATCCTCGGCCTCAATGGCCATCTCTTGGTGCAGCCGCTGGAATCGCCGCTGACGGACTGGAAGGAAGTCGCAGACCGCATTAGTGGCGTGCAGGGCATCCGCCTCGCCGCGCCCATCGTCGAGGGACAGGCACTGGCGTCATCGCCGTTCAATGCCTCCGGCGTGCTGGTGCGCGGCATCCGTGCAGCCGATCTCGAAAAGCTTACCTCGATTTCCAAGAACATCAAGCAGGGCACGCTTGAGGGTTTTGACGACGGGCAGGGCGTCGCCATCGGCCGCCGTCTTGCTGATCAGTTGTCGCTGCACGCGGGCGACACCGTCACGCTGGTGGCACCGCGCGGTGCGGTGACGCCGATGGGCACGACGCCGCGCATCAAACCCTACAAGGTCGCCGCCGTGTTCGAAATCGGCATGTCGGAATATGATTCTTCCTTCGTGTTCATGCCGCTGAAGGAAGCGCAGGCCTATTTCAATCGCCCCAATGATGTCACCGCTATCGAGATCTACACCGATAATCCTGACAAGGTGGATGAGTATCGCAAGGCGGTGGCGGAGGCGGCGCAGCGGCCGATCTTTATGGTGGACTGGCGGCAGCGTAACTCGACCTTCTTCAATGCGCTGCAGGTCGAACGCAACGTCATGTTCCTGATCCTGACGCTGATCGTGCTGGTTGCGTCGCTCAACATTATTTCCGGCCTGATCATGCTGGTGAAAGACAAGGGCAGCGACATCGCCATCCTGCGCACTATGGGCGCGACGCAGGGCTCGATCATGCGTATCTTCCTTATTACGGGCGCGGCGATCGGAGTGGTTGGCACGCTGGTCGGTTTCCTGCTCGGCGTTATCATCTGTCTGAATATCGAGAACATCCGCCAGTTTATCTCCTGGCTCACTAACACCGAACTGTTCTCGCCCGAGCTTTACTTTCTGTCGAAGCTGCCCGCCGAGATCAGCATTGGCGAGACGGCGGCGGTCGTCATTATGGCGCTGACCCTGTCGTTCCTGGCGACGTTGTACCCATCGTGGCGCGCGGCGCGGCTCGATCCCATTGAAGCCTTGAGATACGAGTGAGCGCGCCGATGCAAGACGGAGACAACGACGCGCCGGTGGTGTTCCTTCACGACATCCATCGCCAGTACCGGCAAGGCGAAACCACTTTGACCATTCTCAACGGCGCCAAGCTCGCGCTTTGGGCGGGGCAGTCGGTGGCGCTGGTGGCGCCGTCGGGCACCGGCAAATCGACGCTGCTGCACATCGCAGGGCTGCTAGAGCAACCGGATTCCGGCGAAGTCTACGTGAATGGCGCGCCGACCTCGACGCTGTCGGATTCCGACCGGACCCAGATTCGCCGCACCGATATTGGTTTCGTCTACCAGTCGCACCGCCTGCTACCGGAATTCTCGGCGCTAGAAAACGTGATGCTACCGCAGATGATTCGTGGCCTGCCGCGCAAGGAGACGGTGCTGCGCTCCAAGGAAATCCTGGCCTATCTCGGCCTCGGCGACCGTATCACGCATCGCCCGGCGGAATTGTCCGGCGGCGAGCAGCAGCGCGTGGCGATCGCGCGCGCAGTGGCCAATGCTCCTCGTGTCCTGTTCGCGGACGAGCCGACCGGTAACCTCGACCCGCACACTGCCGATCATGTCTTCAATGCGCTGATGCAACTCGTGAAGGCGACGCAGGTCGCGATGTTGATCGCGACCCACAACATGCAGCTTGCCAATCAGATGGATCGCCGCGTCTCGCTGGCGAACGGGCAGGTGGTGGAACTGGACTGAGTTCGCGTTTCAGCGCGTCTGATATGTCTTGCGTTTGTGTTTGTGGCGAACGTGCCGATGAGGCGCGGGCGCCGGTGCCACGCGGTAGGGATCGTAATTGGGATCGATATTGCTGCCGAACGGCGAATAGGGCACACGCGGCTGCTTGATTACGTAAGGGCTACCGGGCGGACCGTCATAGAACGGGTCGCGGTAGCACATCGCCGAGCGGCCCGAAGCGCTCATCTGACATTGCGCCAGTGTCGAATAGCTGCACTCCTCGTACGAAAAGCGCGTGTAGACCTTCATGCAGTAGGGGTACTCGATGAGTGCCTGCGCGGGTGAAGGGGTCGCCGTGCTCACTAACAGGGCAAGACCGAGCACGGAAAAAGCCAGAAATAGTCGACGTATGATCATGCCATTCATGACTAACCTCTCCGACGTCTGTCTACCCGTGCCTCAGTAGGTTTCGCGGTAAATACGACGGCCCGGCCGCGGCCCATCCGGCACGCGCTGGATGAATGGATTGCGCTCGCAATAGGCGAAGCGGCCGGATGCAGCTGCGGCGCAAGCTGCGTAGCTTGGGTAGCTGCAGTCGCCAAAACCGGGGTAGTCGCGGCCCCTGATGCAGTAGGGATACTCCTGCGCGGCCGCCGGCGTGATGTCGAAGCTGGTGAACGCGCTGAGCGCGAGGGCCGCGAAAAGCAATTTGCGCATCGATCTCTCCTGAATCGCCTGGACCGTTCGTGAACGTGTCCAGTTCCATGGTCAATACACTTCGACGCCAGTGGTTCGCTGCGGGTTCGGTCTGTCCCGTAAAACCTTCGTTAAGGCTATTTATTCGGTCACGCTTCCGTGCGTCTTGACGAAAGAACAGATATAGAACATCGTTCTCTATATGTTCTAGACAAGCTTTCCGGGAGTTTCCGGGGATCAAGGAGCCGATCATGTTGAAGATGTTCTTTGAAGAAGCCGCCGCATTGGCCTCGCTGGTGCTGTTTGTCGGAACCGTAGCGGTATGGGCGCACCTCATTCCGCAGCTGTAAAGTGGTTTGGGAGCCGCGATGCGGACGCAGGCTGGGGAAAGGAATGATAGCGCCGGCTAGGATGTGGTTACGCATGGACAGCGGCGGGGGCGGGCGGCACCGTTGAGACAGTGAGTCGCTTCTCGCGACCCTCAATATTCCCCAGCGCGCGAAAGTCTCCCCGGATGGCTTCTCCCGGATTTATCCATCTTCACGTCCACTCGGCTTACTCGCTGCTGCAGGGCGCAATGAAGATCCCCAAGCTCGCCGAGCTCGCGAAGGCCGATCACCAGCCGGCATTGGCGTTGACCGACCGCGACAACATGTTCGGCGCGCTGGAATTCTCTGAGAAACTTGCGGGTGGCGGCATTCAGCCGATCATCGGCTGTGCGCTTGCGGTTGATTTCGGCGATGTCGATCCGAATGCACGCAACGCGCAGGCACTCGGGCCCGCGCGCATCGTGATGCTCGCTGCGAGCCAGGAGGGTTACCGTGGCCTGATGCGGCTGAATTCGCGTGCTTTCCTGGACATGCCCGGGCAGCAGATTCCACACATCAAGGCGGAATGGCTGAGGGATGACACCAGCGGCTTGATCGCGCTGACCGGCGGACCGGATGGGCCGGTGTCACAGGCGCTCACAGCCGAGCAGCCGGAGCTTGCGCTCCAGCGTGCGGAGAAACTGGCAGGCCTTTTCGGTGGTCGCCTCTATCTCGAACTGCAACGGCACGGGCTGGACAGTGAGCGGCGCGTCGAAAGTGCGTTGATCGATATTGCCTATGGCAGGGGCCTTCCGCTGGTCGCGACCAACGAACCGTATTTCGCCGCCGCCGACGATTACGAATCCCATGACGCGCTTCTGTGCATCGCGGGCGGGCGACTGATCGCGGAGACCGAGCGTGCCCATCTCACGCCGGACCATCGCTTCAAGACCCGCGCCGAGATGGCTGTATTGTTTGCCGATCTGCCCGAAGCGCTGGCGTCCACGGTTGAAATCGCGCAGCGCTGCTCATTTCGTCCCAAAACGCGCAAGCCGATTTTGCCGCACTTTACCGTTGGCAACGATCATCACGAGGACCCTTCCGCCGCTGAGGCGGCCGAGTTGCAGCGGCAGGCCGAGGAGGGACTAGCACACCGGATTGAGAGACACGGGCTCGCAGAAGGGCAGACTGAAGAGGATTATTACAAGCGCCTCGCGTTCGAGCTCGATGTCATCAAGCGGATGAAATATCCGGGTTACTTCTTGATCGTGTCAGACTTCATCAAGTGGGCGAAGGCGCAGGGAATTCCGGTCGGGCCGGGGCGTGGCTCCGGCGCTGGCTCGCTGGTGGCCTATGCGCTGACCATCACCGACCTCGATCCGCTGCGCTTCGGTCTGCTGTTTGAGCGCTTCCTCAATCCGGAGCGAGTGTCGATGCCCGACTTCGACATCGACTTCTGCCAGGATCGCCGTGGCGAGGTGATCCACTATGTGCAAGAGCGCTATGGCCGCGATCAGGTCGGACAGATCATCACCTTCGGCACGCTGCAGGCGCGAGGCGTGTTGCGCGACGTCGGCCGCGTGCTGCAGATGCCTTATGGCCAAGTCGACAAGCTGACCAAGCTGGTGCCGCAAAATCCCGCAGCACCGGTGACGCTCGCAGCTGCCATTGCGGGCGAGCCGAAATTGCAGGCGTTCCGCGATGAGGACCCGGTGGTGGCGCGCGCCTTCGACATCGCCCAGCGCCTCGAAGGTCTGACCCGGCACGCCTCAACCCACGCAGCGGGCATCGTGATCGGCGACCGCCCGCTCTCCGAACTCGTGCCGATGTATCGTGATCCGAAATCCGACATGCCGGTAACCCAGTTCAACATGAAATGGGTCGAGCCCGCGGGGCTCGTGAAATTCGACTTCCTTGGCCTCAAGACGCTGACGGTGCTCGATGTCGCGGTAAAACTGCTGAAACAGCGCCACATCGATGTTGACCTGGCGCATCTGCCGCTCGACGACAATGAAACCTACGATATGCTGACGCGGGGCGATGTTGTCGGCGTGTTCCAGGTTGAAAGTCAGGGCATGCGGCGGGCACTGGTCGATATGCGGCCAGACCGCTTCGAAGATATTATCGCGCTGGTCGCGCTCTATCGCCCCGGTCCGATGGCGAACATCCCGACCTACTGCGCGCGCAAGCATGGCGACGAGCAACCGGAATATCTGCATCCGGTGCTGGAGCCGATTTTGAAGGAGACGTTCGGCGTCGTCATCTATCAGGAACAAGTGATGCAGATTGCCCAGGTGATGGCGGGCTATTCGCTCGGCGAGGCGGACCTCTTACGCCGCGCGATGGGCAAGAAGATCCGTGCCGAGATGGAAAAGCAGCGCGTCCGCTTTGTCTCCGGCTCGGTTGAGCACAGCATTACCAAGGGACAGGCTGAGCAGATTTTCGAGTTGCTCGCGAAATTCGCCGACTACGGCTTCAACAAGAGCCATGCCGCCGCCTACGCGCTGGTGTCGTACCAGACCGCGTTCATGAAGGCGCATTACCCGGTGGAGTTCATCGCTGCCTCGATGACACTTGACACTGGCAACACCGACAAACTGTCCGAATTTCGCGCGGAAGCGCAGCGGCTTGGCATCAAGGTCGAGCCGCCGTCGATCAATCGCTCGGAAGGCACATTCACCGTCGGGGGGAGTACGATCTTCTATTCGCTCGCCGCGTTGAAGGGCGTGGGTACACATGCGGTCGAGATGGTCGTGGAAGCGCGCAGGAGCGGCGGACCGTTCACTTCGCTTGCGGATTTTGCCGCGCGCGTACCGCCGCGTGCGATCAACAAGCGTCTGCTGGAAAGCCTCGCCGCAGCCGGAGCATTCGATGAATTCACCTCCAACCGCGCCGCAGTGTTTGCTGGCGCGGACGCGATTCTTGCCGCCTGCCAGCGCAGCCATGATGCGATCACGCTCGGGCAGAGTGACATGTTCGGCAGCCAGAGCGGCGCGCCGACGCTGATCCTGCCGAATGCCGAGCCGTGGCTTTCGGCGGAGCGGTTGCAGCGCGAATACGGCGCAGTCGGCTTTTTTCTCTCCGGCCATCCGCTCGATGATTACAAGGTGGTACTTCAGCGCCTCAACGTGCAGTCGTGGGCGGAGTTCTCCAATGCGGTGAAGAACGGCCGTACCGCGGGAAAGGTTGCCGCCACAGTTGTGTCGCGCATGGAACGCCGCACCAAGACTGGCAATAAAATGGGCATCATTGGCCTGTCTGATCCAACCGGTCATTTCGAGGCGGTGCTGTTCTCCGAGGCGCTCGGCCAATTCCGTGACATGCTGGAGCCAGGGCTCGTGGTGCTGCTGCAGCTTGCAGCTGAATTGCAGGGCGAAGATGTGCGCGCGCGGATCAACAATGTCGAACTGCTCGATCAGGCAGCTGCGAAGACGCCGATGGCGCTCAGGATATTTCTGCGCGACGGCAAGCCAGTCGAATCAATCCGTCGCCGTCTTGAAGACCATGCACAGGGAGCGAGCGCGCGCTCGGGCAGCGCGGGCGAGGTCACGGTGGTGATGATGCTCGACCTTGAGACCGAGGTGGACATGAAACTGCCCGGCCGTTTCAAGGTGTCGCCGCAGATCGCGGGCGCGCTGAAGGCAATCACTGGCGTGGTGGATGTACAGACGCTTTAGAGACCGTTCAAATAATATTCAGACACCTCCGCGCCGAATATGCCATGATCGCAAAGTATCGCATCGGAGGCTGCCATGACGTTTCGTTTCGTCGGATTGTTCGCTGCCGTCACCTTGCTAGCCGTGGCAGCGCTGCCGGTACCCGGTCAGGCCCAACAGCCACAGCCATCGCAACAGCCGCAGGAAAATCGCATCGCGCTCGTGATCGGTAACGGTGCCTATGCCAAGGCTCCGCTCGCGACCGCCGCCAATGACGCGGGCCTCGTCGCACAGACATTGCAGGCAGCGGGCTTTGACGTAATCGGTGCGCGCGATCTCGGGGGCGATACGCTGCGTGGCAGCTTCCGTGATTTCATCCAGAAGGCAGAAGCCTCAGGCCCCGATACGGTGGCGATGATTTACCTCTCGGGCTATGGCGTGCAACTTGCGGGTGAGAACTATTTCATCCCCGTCGATTCCAAGATCGAGCGCGATACCGACATCCCAACCGAGGGACTTCGTCTGGGCGACTATATCCGCCAGCTCGCGGCGCTGCCGCTGAAGGCGGGCATCGTTGTGCTCGACATCGCGCGCCAGCAACCCTTCATTGAAGGGGGCTCGATCGCGAGCGGCCTCGCGCTGGTCGAGCCCGTACCGAAGATGCTGATCGCGTACAACGCAGCACCCGGCACCGTCGCACCCGAGGAGCAGGGGTCTTATGGCGCTTATGCGCAGGCGCTTGCGGAAATGATCCGCGCTGGCGGTCTGCCTCTGTCCGAACTGTTCGACCGCGTGCGGCTGCGCGTTAACGAAACCACCAAGGGCGCGCAAGTGCCGTGGGATGCCGCGAAGGTGGAGGTGCCGTTCGTGTTCTTCGACCGAGCGTCCGATGCGCCGCCACAAGCGACGCCCGCGCAGACGCAGGCTGCGCGCGACAAGCCGGTCAAGGACATGGGTGCGGCAGATGCCTACGCCGCTGTTCTCGAGCGCGACACGCTGCAGGGCTATGAGGATTTCCTCAGCGCCTATCCGCATGATCCGATGGCCAAGCGCGTGCGCGTCATTGTAGCCGCACGGCGCGAGGCGGTTACATGGCGCCGTACTTACCGTACCGATACGCCGGATGCCTACTGGTCGTATCTGCGTCGCTATCCGCATGGTCCGCACGCCGCCGATGCGCGCCGCCGTCTTGCGGTCCTGTCCGCTGCGCTGGAGCCGCCGCCATCGTTCGCGATGATCGACTATGACGTGCCGCCGCCACCGCCCGACGAGATCGTTTATGTTGACCGGCCGGTGCTGATGTTCTCCGATCCGGATTTCGATTTCGCACCGCCCCCACCGCCACCGGTTTATTATCTGCCGCCGCCGCCGGAGGATTTCATCGACCTGCCGCCGCCTTATTATTCGGATGAGTTGTTTATCCTGCCGCAGCCGATTTTCGTGCCGATCCCGATTTTCGTGCGTCCGCCTGTCTATGTACGGCCGCCGCAGCACAACGTCATCTTCGCTAACATTCATAATCGCGCGGTGATTGACAATGAGATCAACCGGCATGGACCTGGCGGCTTCAACCGGCCGGGACCGAACGGCCAGGGGATCTTCCCGCCGGGAACGAAGGGACCCGCGGGCCAGCGGCCGTCGCCGCAGTTCAATGCCGGAACGACACTGCCCGGCGCGGTGCAGCGGCGCGCCACCCTCATTCAGGAGGGCAAGGCGCCGCGTCCTGCGAGTTCGTTCATCAACCCGCGCGCTAATGCCGGCAATATCGGCCGCCACGCGCCGTTGCCAGGCCCGCGCAAGTTCGGCCCTGCTGCCAACACGCCTCCGGCTGCGCCGGGCGCCCGAACCATGACGCCAGCCACGATGCCAAGCCGCAATACGTTGCCGGTGCCGGGTCGGGGCAATGTGCCGAATGCGCCGGCAGCACGGGGGCCGCAACCGATCGCCCCATCGCCCCAGACAAGCCCGGGTGGTCCTGGCGTTCCGAAGGCCGGTGGCCCGGGTGCCGGGGGGGCGGGCCACATGGCACCGGGTCCTGACCGCCGCGGGTCGGATGGCCGTGGGCGCGGTCCGGATGCCGTGAAGCCGCCGCCCTCGGCGCGTCCGTCGCCGCCGCCCGCTTCGATGCGACCCGCACCGCAGGTCCAGCGGCCTGTTGCTCCGTCGCGACCGGCACCGCAGGTTCGCCCGCAGCCTCAACCTCGGATGGCACCTCCGCCACGGCATGCGGCTCCTCCGCAGCGCATGGCCCCGCCGCCCCGAATGACTCCGCAACGCCCGCCGCCGATGGCCCGGCCAGCGGCACCGCCGCGTCCAGCCCCCGCCGCGCGGCCCGCACCACCGCCAAGGGCTGCGCCTCCACGAGCCGCGCCACCTCCACCACGGGCTGCCCCACCGCGCCCGGCGCCATCACGCCCGGCCCCAGCCAAGCGGTGCCCCCCGAACGCGCCAAGGTGCTGAAAAAGACAAGGCCGGCGGGCGTCTCCGCCGGCTTTGTCTCGACGCCATAACCCGATGGGGAGGGGAGCAAATAAGGCCCCCAAATCCTTGCTTTATGCCGCTTCTGTGGGTATAAGCCGCGCCATCTCACACGGAAACATGGCTGTCACAGGCCGTCCGGTGGCAACCGGACCGCACGATCTGTCCATTTCGGACGCATCCGTAAGGTTCATTGCTCACACGTTTCCGGAGGAACCAACCGGAGAATACATAATGGCGCTTCCCGATTTCACGATGCGTCAGCTCTTGGAAGCTGGCGTTCACTTTGGTCACCAGTCTCACCGATGGAATCCCAAAATGGCGGATTACATCTTTGGTGCCCGCAATAACATCCACATCATCGACCTCGCTCAGACCGTTCCGCTGATGCATCGCGCATTGCAGGCGGTGAGCGATACCGTCGCCAAGGGCGGCCGCATCCTGTTCGTCGGCACCAAACGCCAGGCGCAGGACGGCGTCGCAGATGCTGCCAAGCGTTCGGCGCAATACTTCGTCAACTCCCGCTGGCTCGGCGGCACGCTGACCAACTGGAAGACGGTGTCGGGCTCGATCAAGCGCCTGCGCCAGCTCGAAGAGATGCTGGGTTCGGCTGAAGGCAACCAGTACACCAAGAAAGAGCGCCTCACGCTTCAGCGCGAGCGCGACAAGCTCGACCGTTCGCTCGGTGGCATCAAGGACATGGGCGGTCTGCCCGACCTGATCTTCGTGATCGATACCAACAAGGAAGACATCGCGATCCAGGAGGCCCAGCGCCTCAACATCCCGGTCGCGGCGATCGTCGACACCAACTGCGATCCGAAGGGCATCACCTACGTCGTTCCGGGTAACGATGACGCGGGCCGTGCCATCGCGTTGTATTGCGACCTCATTGCGCGTGCGGCCATCGACGGCATTTCGCGGGGTCAGGGCGATGCCGGCGTCGATATCGGCGCCATGGCCAACCCGCCGAAGGAAGATGCGGTGGCGGCCTCGAAGGCCGACGGCTTCCAGGGTCTTGCAGGTCCGCGCGGCGTTGCCGACGACCTCAAGAAGCTGTCGGGCGTGTCCGGCGCGATCGAAAAGAAGCTCAATGATCTCGGCGTTTTCCACTACTGGCAGATTGCCGAACTCGACCGCGACACCGCACACAAGATCGGCGAAGAAGTCGGTCTTCCGGCCCGCGCCGATGGCTGGGTCGCCCAGTCGAAGGCGCTGACCGCCGACGCGGAATAATTCAAACAACTTCTGCGGCCGGCTCTGCCGGCCGCATCATTATCAGGCAAGAAACGCCCTGTAAGACGATGGCATGCGGCACCGCAGCCGCGAACTGCAGGCGAAAGGATATTTGACGATGGCAACAATCTCGGCGGCGATGGTCAAGGATCTGCGCGAAAAGACCGGCGCGGGCATGATGGATTGCAAGCAGGCGCTCAACGAGAACAACGGCGATATCGACGCCGCGGTGGACTGGCTGCGCAAGAAGGGTCTGTCGAAGGCCGCGAAGAAGGCCGGACGCGTAGCTGCCGAAGGCCTGATCGGCGCGGTTGTCTCCGGCACGAAGGGTGTGGTCGTCGAGGTCAACTCGGAAACTGACTTCGTTGCCCGCAATGAGCAGTTCCAGGGTCTCGTCAAGATGACCGGGCAGGTCGCACTTGATGCGGGCGCCGATGTCGGGAAGATCAAGGCTGCCAAGGTCGGCGCCGTGACGGTTGAAGCCGCGATCAACGATGCCATTGCCACCATTGGTGAGAACATGACGCTGCGTCGCGCAGCTGGGCTTACGGTCAGCAACGGCATCGTCGCAAGCTATGTGCACAATGCGGTTGTCGATGGTCTTGGCAAGATAGGCGTGATCGTCGCCCTCGAATCGACCGGCAAGGCCGATGAATTGGCTGCGCTTGGCCGTCAGCTCGCAATGCATGTCGCCGCTGCCAATCCGCAGGCGCTGGACGCCGCCGGCCTCGATCCGCAAGTGGTCGCCCGCGAGAAGGATGTGCTGGCCGACAAGTACCGTCAGCAGGGCAAGCCGGACAACGTGATTGCCAAGATCGTCGAATCCGGCCTCAAGACCTATTACAAGGAAGTTACTCTGCTGGAGCAGGCCTTCATTCATGACAGCGGCAAGAGCGTCGCCCAGGCCGTGAAGGAAGCCGAAGGCAAAGTCGGCGCGCCTATCAAGGTTGCCGGATTTGTGCGCTATGCTCTCGGCGAGGGAATCGAGAAAGAAGAATCCGATTTCGCCGCCGAAGTTGCCGCTGCTGCCGGACAGGGCTGAACGGAGGCTTCCGCTCAACCGTTCTGAAAGGGACACGCGTCATGAGTGAGCCGCTCTATCGTCGCGTCGTGGTGAAACTGTCTGGCGAGTATCTCGCCGGCCACCAGCCTTTTGGTATTGACCAGCCCACCCTTGACCGCGTTGCATCCGACCTCATCGAGGCGACGGGGCAGGGCATCGAAGTTGCCGTCGTTGTCGGCGGTGGCAACATCTTCCGCGGTGTGGATGTATCGTCGCGCGGCGTGTCGCGACCGACCGGCGACACCATGGGCATGCTCGCCACCGTCATGAACTGTCTGGCGCTGGAATCGGCGCTGGAACGCAAGGGCAAGTCCGCGCGCACACTCTGCGCGCTGGCGATGCCGCAGGTCTGCGAAATGTTCACTCGCAAGGCGGCGCTGCGTTATCTCGCGGACGGGCGCATCGTGCTGTTTGCGGGAGGCACCGGCAATCCGTTCTTCACCACCGACACCACTGCCGTGCTGCGCGCGAGCGAAATTGGCGCACAGGCGGTGCTGAAAGCGACCAATGTGGACGGTGTCTACAGCGCCGATCCGAAAATGGACAAGACGGCGAAGCGGTTCGAGCGGCTGACGCACTCCCAGGCTATTGAGGGCGGTTATCGAGTGATGGACGCAACAGCGTTCGCTCTTGCCCGCGAGAACTCATTGCCTATCATCGTGTTTTCAATCGCCGAATCCGGGTCGATCGGCGCAATTCTGGACGGCACCGGCAACGGTACGATTGTGGCTGGCTGACAAGGAGCGGAAGTTCATGACGACGAACGGTTTCGACATCAACGATCTGAGGCGCCGTATGGATGGCGCCAGAGATTCGCTGAAGCACGAACTCGGCGGCCTGCGCACCGGGCGTGCGGCGATCTCGATGGTCGAGCCGGTGCAGGTCGAAGCCTATGGCAGCCACATGCCGCTCAATCAGGTTGCAACCGTTAGCGTTCCCGAGCCGCGCCTTCTCTCCGTGCAGGTCTGGGACAAGTCGATGGTGAAGGCGGTAGAGACCGCGATCGTCAATTCCAACCTCGGACTGTCGCCCGCGACCGAAGGACAGGTGATCCGGCTGCGGATTCCGGAATTGAATGAGGAGCGTCGCAAGGAACTGGTGAAGGTCGCGCATAAATATGCCGAGGCGGCCCGCGTCGCGGTGCGCCATGTCCGCCGGGACGGCCTCGACATCGTCAAGAAGCTGGAGAAGGATCATAAGATCTCCGAGGACGATCAAGAGAGAACGTCCGGCGAGATCCAGAAGGCGACCGATGCCGCCATTGCCGACATCGACAAGCTGCTCGCCACCAAGGAAAAAGAAATTCTCACCGTTTGAGAGGAGCCGATGTTGAAGGGCGACACGCCGCGCACTGGAGAACCGGAAAACGCCGGATCGCCGCGGCATGTCGCGATCATCATGGATGGCAATGGACGCTGGGCGGCTGCGCGTGGACTGCCCCGCGCGGAGGGGCATCGCCGCGGCGTCGAGGCGCTGCGCAAGGTTTTGCGCGCGGCCAATGAACTCGGCATTTCGTATCTGACGATTTTCTCCTTCAGCTCTGAGAACTGGTCGCGTCCCGCGAGCGAGATCGGCGATCTGTTCGGTCTCTTGCGCCGCTTCATCCGCAACGATCTTGCCTCCCTGCACAGCGACGGAGTCTGCGTGCGCGTGATCGGCGAGCGCGAGGGGCTGGAGCCGGATATCAAGGCGCTCTTGAAGGAAGCCGAAGATCTGACGCGCAACAACACGCGCCTCACGTTGGTGGTGGCGTTCAACTACGGCTCGCGCCACGAGATCGCCCATGCCGCGCAGCGGCTGGCGATCGAGGTTGCCGAAGGCAAGCGTGATCCGGCGACGATCACGGCCGAAACGCTCGGCAGCTATCTCGATGCACCGGACATTCCCGATCCCGATCTCATCATCCGCACCAGCGGCGAGCAGCGGCTGTCGAATTTTCTGATGTGGCAGGCGGCCTACAGCGAACTCATGTTCGTGCCGATCCATTGGCCGGACTTCGACAAGGCAGCCCTGGAAGGAGCGATTGCTGAATATGCGACCCGCGAACGCCGTTTCGGCGGCCTGATCGCAAAGACAGGATCGTGAACGGCGCGATGCCGGACCCTTCCGCGCCAACACTTCCCGTGAAGGGATCGCGCAATCTGATCGCACGGATCGCGGCTGCCGCATTGCTGGCGCCTGTGGCGCTGATGTTCGTCTTCGCCGGCGGCTGGCTCTGGGTGCTGCTGGTCACCGCGATCGCGATTGGCCTGTTTTACGAATGGCACGAGATCGTCAATCCGGCGCGCAACCCGCGCACCTTCGCCGCTGGCGTGATCGCTCTCGAACTGATCGGCCTGGCGCTCTGGTTCGGGTGGAGCGGGGTGGCTTGGGCTGCCGTCATTCTGGGCGTCACGCTGATCGTCTTGCTGGCAACGGAGCAGCGGCGCTGGACCACGGCCGGGTTTATCTACGCAGCGGCGGCGCTCATTGCTTCGGCGATGGTGCGGCTCGATGGCGCGGTGGGGTTTTACGCGCTGATGTTCACACTATTCGTCGTCTGGGCGAGCGACATCGGCGGCTATTTCGCGGGCCGCGCCATTGGTGGCCCGAAACTCTGGCCGCGCGTCAGCCCGAACAAGACATGGGCAGGCTCAATCGGTGCGCTTGTTCTGAGTGCAGTGGTGGCGCTCGTTGTCAGTTGGCTCGGCTGGGGGCGGCTGGTGCCGCTGCTGGTGCTTGCACTCGCGATGTCGGTGGTGGCGCAGCTGGGTGATCTGTTCGAGTCGGCGGTGAAGCGCCGTTTTGGAGTCAAGGATTCGAGCCAGATCATTCCGGGCCATGGTGGTCTGATGGATCGGCTCGATGGGTTCGTCGCCGCGATTGTTTTCGTGGCTTTGATCGGGTTTTTGCGGGCCGGCGCGGATGGCATCGGCCGTGGTTTCATGATTTGGTGATGTGATGAGTGCTGTGCCTTTACGTCAAAGCGAACCGATGTTGCATGCCGATCGTGTCGTTACGATTCTCGGCGCAACCGGTTCAATTGGTCAGAGCACAGTTGATCTGGTGCGTCGCGCGCCGGATCGCTATCGCGTCGAGGCATTGACCGCGCACAGCAATGTCACCGGGCTTGCGAAGCTTGCGCGCGAGCTTGGCGCGCGCTTTGCGGCGATTGCCGACGAGGCAAAGTATGGCGAGCTGAAAGCCGCGCTTGCGGGTTCCGGCGTCGAAGCGGGGGCGGGTGAGAGCGCGTTGGTCGAAGCCGCCCTTCGTCCAGCGAACTGGGTGATGGCGGCGATGAGTGGCGCGGCGGGTCTCAAGCCCGCGATGGCAGCCGCTGGGCGCGGCGAGACCGTCGCGCTGGCCAACAAGGAATGTCTCGTTTGCGCCGGCGAAGCCTTCATGAGGCACGCTGCCGCGAGCAAGGCGACCGTGCTGCCGGTCGATTCCGAACATAATGCGATCTTTCAGGCGCTCGGCGCGGGTCGCCGCGAAGATCTCGTCCGCATTATCCTCACCGCGTCCGGCGGGCCGTTCCGCGCGGCGACGCGCGAGCAGATCGAGAATGCGACCGTGGAGCAGGCGCTGAAGCATCCGAACTGGAGCATGGGCCGCAAGATCACCATCGACTCCGCAACGATGTTCAACAAGGCGCTGGAGATCATCGAGGCATTTCATCTGTTTGAACTTGAGGTCGGCCAGATCGACGTGCTGGTGCATCCGCAGTCGATCATCCATGGCCTTGTCGAGTTTTCCGACCGCTCGGTGGTGGCGCAGATGGGCGCGCCCGACATGCGCACGCCGATCGCGCATTGCCTTGGCTGGCCCCACAGGATCGAGGGCCCGGCCCAGCGCCTCGATCTTGCCGCACTAGGCCAACTGACCTTCGAGGCGCCGGATCCGGTCCGGTTCCCGGCCTTGCGGCTGGTGCAAGAGGCGCTGCGGGCGGGCGGTGCAGCCCCGACCGTGCTCAACGCGGCCAACGAGGTTGCGGTCGCCTCGTTCCTTGATCGCAAGATTCCGTTCGGCGGCATCGCGCGGCTGGTTGAAGCGACGCTTGAGACGCTGGTGGCCAAGGGAACGGCGAAGGCACCGCAGAGTGCGGACGAGGCGCTTGCCGTTGACCATACGGCACGAAATACCGCCGCCGGCCTCTTGCCTCAAATTGCCTTAAAGGCATCCTAGATCATTAAGGAAGCGGGCCTGTGCGGCTTGCACGCGAGGGACGGACGTGGACTTTTTCTTCAACATTTTCCATACGTTAAGCCATGGTCTGGTTGGCTATCTCATTCCTTTTCTGTTCGTCCTGACGGTCGTCGTTTTCTTCCATGAGCTGGGTCACTTCCTGGTGGCGCGCTGGGTTGGCGTGCGTGTGCTGACGTTCTCCCTCGGCTTTGGTCCCGAATTATTCGGTTTCAACGACCGCACCGGCACCCGCTGGAAGCTCTCCGCCATTCCGCTCGGCGGCTATGTGAAGTTCTTTGGCGATGCGAGCGAGGCCAGCACGCCTGCACCAGAGGTGCTTGCCGCGATGTCGGAGAAGGAGCGGCAGGACAGCTTCCACCACAAGAGCGTTGCGCGCCGCGCTGCCATTGTGGCGGCGGGCCCAATCGCGAATTTCATTCTGGCGATCGTGATTTTCGGTGGTCTGTTCACCTTCTACGGCAAGCCCAACACCAGTGCCCGGGTTGATGCGGTACAGGCCAACAGCGCTGCGGCGGCGGCGGGTTTCAAGCCGGGTGACATCGTCACGTCGATCGATGGAGAGACCATCGAAACCTTCGTGGACATGCAGCGTATCGTTTCCACACGTGCGGGCGAGCAGTTGCACTTCACGGTGAAGCGTGGCGGGCATGTCGAGAAACTGACGGCGACGCCTGAGTTGCGCGAGGTGAAGGATAGCTTCAACAACGTCCACAAGATCGGTGTCCTCGGTATCAGCCGGTCTTCGACACCGGGCGAGCATGCGGTCGAGCGTGTTGATCCGGCGACGGGCCTCTGGCTGGGTGTCAGGGAGACCTGGTTCATCGCCAAGAGTACGGTCCTCTACATCGGCGACATCTTCACCCGCCGCGCGAGTGCCGACCAGCTCGGGGGTCCGATCCGAATCGCCCAGATTTCGGGGCAGGTGGCGACGATCGGCCTTGCCGCCCTGGTTCACCTGACGGCCGTGCTCTCGGTCTCGATCGGCCTTCTGAACCTGTTTCCGGTTCCCATGCTCGATGGTGGTCACCTTTTGTTCTATTCAGTGGAGGCGATTCGGGGTCGGCCGCTGTCTGAAAGGTCGCAGGAAATGGGCTTCCGCGTCGGCCTTGCCCTTGTGCTGATGCTGATGGTGTTTGCCACCTACAACGACATCCTGCATCTCGCTGGATCGTAATGATTTTACCACCCGTGGCCGATAGGCAACGTCTTGGCGGGATTTTGGGTTTTCGATGCGAAAGGACGTTTGCCAGGGTGTTAAAATTGGCTACAAGCGGGCAACGTTTTGGGGAATCTCCCGGCTCTTTCTGAGGGTCGGCTTTGGAATGATAAGGGCGCCTGGCGCATGATGGTTGGATTGCGGGGTCTACGGGGTGGCCTGGCCGCTGCCCTGGTTCTATTTGCTGCGCCTGCTGCGACAGTGGCTGCCGTCGGTTTTAGTGTAACCGCGGCTTATGCCCAGACCGTTGCTTCCATCGGAGTTGAAGGCAACCGCCGCATCGAAGCCGATACGATCCGTTCCTACTTCAAGCCCGGGCCGAGCGGCCGTCTCGACAACGTCGCCATTGATGATGGCCTCAAGGCGCTGATCAACACCGGCCTGTTCTCCGACGTCCGAATCGAGCATCGCGGTGGCCGCCTTGTGGTTGTGGTGTCCGAGAACGCCGTGCTTGGTCGCGTCGTGTTCGAGGGCAACAAGAAGATCAAGGACGAGCAGCTCAGCGCCGAGGTGCAGTCGAAGCCGCGCGGTACGCTGTCGCGCGCGATGGTGCAGTCCGACACCCAGCGTATCATCGAGATTTACCGCCACGCTGGCCGCTACGACGTCACCGTGACGCCCGAATATATCGAGCAGCCGAACAATCGCGTCGACCTGATCTTCGTCATTCAGGAGGGCAAGAAGACCGGCGTGCAGGCAATCAATTTCATCGGCAACCATGCGTTCTCGAGCTACCGCCTGCGTGACATCATCAAGACCCGCGTCTCCAACTTCCTGTCGTTCCTGTCCTCCGGCGACGTTTATGACCCGGATCGGGTGGAAGCCGATCGCGACCTGATTCGCCGCTTCTATCTCAAGAACGGCTATGCGGACGTGCAGGTGGTCGCGGCGCTGACCGAATATGATCCCTCGGTGAAGGGTTTCATCGTTACCTTCAAGATCGAGGAAGGCCAGAAGTACCGCGTCGGCTCGATCAGCTTCAATTCGACGATTCCCTCGTTTGATGCGAATACGCTGCGTTCCCTGTCGCGCGTCAGCGTCGGCTCGGTCTATAACGTCGAGGCGGTCGAGAAATCGGTCGAGGACATGACGGTCGATACCTCCCGCCGCGGTTTCGCCTTCGCCCAGGTCAAGCCGCGCGGCGATCGCAACTTCGAGAATCACACAGTTTCGATCGTGTTCGACGTGACCGAAGGGCCGCGCGTCTATATCGAGCGCATCAACATCCGCGGCAACACGCGCACGCGCGATTACGTGCTGCGCCGCGAGTTCGATGTCGGCGAGGGCGACGCCTATAACCGCGCGCTGATTGATCGCGCCGAGCGCCGCCTGAAGAATCTCGACTACTTCAAGAGTGTGAAGATCACGCAGGAGCCGGGCTCTTCGCCGGATCGTGTCGTCGTCAATGTCGACGTGGAAGAAAAATCGACCGGCGACTTCTCGGTATCCGGCGGCTACTCGACCGCGGACGGCGCACTGGCGGAAGTCAGTGTCTCGGAACGCAACCTGCTGGGCCGCGGCCTGTATGCCAAGGCTGCCGTGCAATACGGCCAGTATGCGCGCGGCTACACGCTGTCGTTCGTCGAGCCTTATCTGCTTGGCTATCGCGTTGCGCTGGGTCTTGACCTCTACCAGCGCGAGCAGCGGCCCAACAGCTACATTTCGTACAAATCCAAGACGTTCGGCTTCAGCCCGCGCCTTGGCTTCCAGCTGCGTGAAGACCTGTCATTGCAGGTACGCTACTCGATTTCGCAGCAGGAGATTTCGCTGCCCTGGCAGTACCAGAACTGTAATAATGGGATCCCGCTTGGGCAGATCACCCCACCCAATACCCTCCCAGATTGTTTTGTTGATGGTGAAGCCTCGGTTCCGGTCAAGGCTGGCTTGGCTTTCGGCAAGGTCCTGACCTCGGCGGCAGGCGCGACGCTGACCTACAACACCCTCGACAACAACAAGAACCCGACCTCCGGTATTCTTGCGGCGTGGTCGGAGGATTTTGCGGGCCTCGGCGGCGACGTGCGCTATGTGAAGTCCACGGGCGACGTGAAGCTCTACACCCCGATCGTCTCGGACATCGTCGGCCTGATCCACGTGCAGGGCGGTATTCTCAACGGCTGGGGCGGCGGCGGCGCTGCGAATTCCGGCAACGCCTGGGGTAATGTCCGCATGCTGGACAATTTCCAGATGGGTCCGAATCTGGTGCGTGGTTTTGCTCCGATGGGCATCGGTCCGCGTGATATCACTTATGGCACCACGAATGACGCGCTGGGCGGCACCAAGTACTGGGGCGCTTCGGCCGAGTTGCAGATGCCGTTCTGGTTCCTGCCGAAGGAAGCTGGCCTGAAGGGCGCCGTGTTCGCTGACGCGGGCTCGCTTTGGGGATATGAAGGCGTGCAGTCCTACCTTGGGCAGAATGTTGATCTGGGCGGCACTGATACCATGAAGGTGCGCTCCTCGGTCGGTGTTGGCCTGATCTGGGCTTCGCCGTTTGGCCCGCTGCGGTTCGATTACGCCGTGCCGATCAACAAGGTCACCGGCGATCGCGTCCAGCAGTTCCGGTTCGGCGGCGGTACTTCGTTCTGATCCGGGCTTGAGACAGAGCTCGTTTTCACCGAGATTGAAGCGGCCGGATCACCTCCGGCCGCTTGATTTTATGGATGATTTGCTCCGGACTGCTTCCGCTATGGATTTTCAGGACCGTTATTTCGCGAGGCGGAAGCCATGATGCAGCCGGGCTTTTTCAACGATCCCGAGCCCATGACCCTGGGCGATATTGCCGCCCTGACGGGAGCCCAGCTGGCCGATCCGTCGCGGGCTGACCAAACTGTCAGCGGAACCTCTACGCTCGATCAGGCAGGCCCTCGGGACCTCGCATTCTTCGACAAGCGCAAATACGGCGATGAACTGCACCGCTCCCATGCCGGGGCCTGCCTTGTCAGCGCCAGCCTTCAGGCGGACGTGCCAGGCCATATCGCCGTGCTGCGCGTCGCCAACCCTTACGCCGCCTTCGTCGAGGTCGCCCGCGTGCTCTATGCCGACACGCTGCGTCCGGCCTCCTCGTTCGGCAACGAGGGAATCGCGGAATCCGCCGTTATTCATCCCGATGCACGGCTGGAGGATGGGGTGATCGTCGATCCGCTGGCCGTGATCGGCCCCGATGTCGAGATCGGCACGGGAACGGTGATCGGCTCAAACACGGTGATCGGGGCGGGCGTCAAGATTGGCCGCAATTGCAGCATCGGCCCCGGCGTGACGATCCTGCATTGCTTCGTCGGAAACGACGTCATCATCCATCCGGGCTGCCGGATCGGACAGGACGGCTATGGTTTCGTGTCCGGACCGAAGGGGCACAAGAAAGTCCCTCAGCGCGGGCGGGTCCTGATCCAGAATGAGGTCGAGATCGGCGCAGGCACCACGGTCGATCGCGGCGCGCTGCGCGATACCGTGATCGGCGAGGGCACCAAGATCGATAATCTGGTGCAGATCGGCCATAACGTCATTATCGGGCGGCGCTGCATCATCGTCAGCCAGAGCGGTGTTGCCGGAAGTTCGACGCTCGGTGATGGCGCGGTGCTGGGCGCGCGTGTCGGCGTGAGCGATCACGCCACGATCGGGGCGGGCTCGATGCTTGCGGCGCGCTCGAGTGTCGTCGGCGAAGTGCCTGCGAATGTGAAATGGGGCGGATCTCCCGCCAAGCCGATCAAGCAGTTTTTCCGCGAGTTGTTCGAGGTCGAAAAGCTCGGCCGCGAAGGGTTAAACGGCGGCAAGTCGAAATCGCCGGGTGCGAGTGAAGAAGGGCAAAAATAATGGAAGCGCAGGCGCCAATCCGTCTGGAGTCGGTGGACATCGGCACCATCATGAAGACCTTGCCGCACCGGTATCCATTCCTCCTGATCGACCGCGTGGTGGACATCCGCGAGGATTTCAGCGGCGTCGGCATCAAGAATGTCACGGCAAACGAGCCTTGCTTTCAGGGCCATTTCCCCAACCGGCCGATCTATCCGGGCGTGCTGATGATCGAAGGCATGGCGCAGACCGCCGGTGTCATCGGGATGTTGTCGACCGAGACCGAGCGGCCGACAGCGGTCTATTTTCTCACCATCGACAACTGCAAATTCCGCAAACCGGCAGGGCCGGGCGACGTGATTTCGTATCATTTGCGGCTGATCAACCGGAAGCGCGCGATGTGGTGGTTCCACGGCGACGCCAAGGTGAACGGCATGACGGTCGCCGAGGCCGATGTCGGCGCGATGTTAGCGGATTGAGTTATGGCCAGGATTGATCCTTCCGCGCGTGTTGAATCCGGCGCTGTTCTTGGCGCCGATGTCACCGTTGGGCCGTTTTGTGTGGTCGGCCCGCATGTCGTGATCGGTGCAGGGACGACTCTCATTTCCCACGTCAATATCTCAGGCGCGACGACGATCGGAGAAAATTGCGCGATCTACCCGTTTGCATCGCTCGGCACGGCGCCGCAGTCGACAGGGTATCGCGGCGAGCCAACCAAACTCATCATCGGAAACGGTTGCACGATCCGTGAAGGTGTCACGATGAATACCGGCACGGTCTCTGGCGGTGGCGTCACCACCGTCGGCGACCGCGGGTTCTTCATGAACAATTCGCATGTCGGTCATGACTGTCACGTCGGCAATGATGTGATCTTTGCGACCTCCGCGACGCTCGGCGGTCACTGCACGATCGGAGATTTCGTCTTTATCGGCGGGTTGTCGGCGGTCCACCAGTTTACCCGGATCGGCCCGCAGGCGATGATCGGAGGCATGTCCGGCGTCACGCACGACATTATCCCGTATGTCATGGCTAATGGTCAGCGGGCGCGACTGGAGGGACTGAACATCGTTGGCATGAAGCGACGCGGGTTTACCCCTGCACGCCTCAGGGTCGTGCGGTCGTTTTACGATAAGTTATTTTTTGGGCCGGGTGTTTTCGCAGAACGGCTGCCGGCGCTGCAAAAGGATCATGGTTCCGACCCAGCGATTCTGGAAATTCTTGATTTCATAACGGCCGATCGGCATCGGCCGTTATGCCTTCCCTCGTTTCATTCGGACCACTCCTGAACGGGATCGCGATGACCAATCAGACCGATCATCGACGTCCGGTCGGATTGATCGCTGGAGGCGGCGTGCTTCCGTTCGCGCTGGCCGACAGCCTGCTCGCGCAGGGGCGCACTCCGGTTTTGATCGGCCTGAAGGGATTCTGCGATCCGCAGCGGATCGCGAATTATCGCCATTACTGGTTTTCAGTCGGCCAGTTTGGTTCGATCATGAAGGCGCTGCGCGAGGAAGGGTGCTCTGACATCACCTTCATCGGCAATCTGGTCCGGCCCGCGTTGAAGGATCTGCGGTTCGACTGGCTGGCGGTGCGTCTCATTCCGCGGATTCTGAAAGGTCTGCGTGGCGGCGACAACCATATCCTGTCAGCCACGGCGCGGGTGTTCGAGGATGGCGGCTTTCGCGTGCTTGGCGTGCGCGACCTTGCGCCTGATCTTCTGATGCCAGCCGGCTGCCTCACACGCGCACAACCGAATGCGGCGAGTCTGGCTGATGCGGCGAAGGGGCGGGAGATGCTGCGGGCGGTCAGTCCGTTCGATATCGGACAGGCGGTCGTCGTCATCGATGGCCACGTCGTCAGCCTCGAGGACATCGCGGGGACCGATGCGCTGCTTGCACGGATCAAGGAGTTGCGCGAGGCCGGGCGGTTGCGCACCGGACCCGGTCGGGGCGTCCTGGTCAAGGCGCCGAAGCAGGGGCAGGATCTGCGCCTCGATCTTCCGGCGCTCGGGCCGCAGACGATCCGGGGGATAGCGGAAGCTGGCCTTGCCGGGATTGTCGTGGCATCAGGACACTCGGTTGTCGCCGAGCCGCAAGCGATGATCGAAGAGGCGGACAGTGCCGGCATCTTCGTCGTCGGACTGGAACCCTGACCATGATGCAGAAGGCCATAGGGAGCCCGCGGAAAATCTTTCTGATTGCGACCGAGCCCTCTGGCGATCATCTCGGTGCGGCCTTGATGAAAGAGCTGCACCGCCGTTTCGGCAACGAGATTGAGTTTGCAGGCATCGGCGGCCGTGAAATGGAGGAGCAGGGGATCGTCTCGCTCTTTCCGATTGGCGATCTCGCGATTGTCGGCTTCACGGCGGTCGTGCGGCAACTCCCCATGCTGCTTCGGCGTATCCGGGAGGCGGTTTCCGCGATTGTCCAGGCTAAGCCTGACGTTCTGGTGATCATCGACAGCCCCGACTTCACCCATCGCGTGGCGAAGAAGGTTCGCAAGATCGCCTCTTCGATACCGATCGTCGATTATGTGTCGCCGACGATCTGGGCGTGGCGGCCGGGACGTGCGCGTGCAATGGCGCGCTATGTTGATCATGTGCTGGCAGTGCTGCCGTTCGAGCCGGAGGAGCATCGCAAGCTCGGCGGGCCGGCTTGCACTTATATCGGCCACCCTTTGATCGAGCGGCTCGATACCTTGCGGCCGGATGCGCAGGAGCGGCAGCGGCGGGATGGGTCGCCGCCGGTGCTCGTTTTGCTGCCGGGCAGCCGCCGCGGCGAAGTTCGTCACCACATGCCGGTGTTCGGCGAGGCATTGGCGGCGTTACGCGAGCAGGGGGTTGTGGTCGAGGCAGTGCTGCCGACCTTGCCGCACTTGGTGGATGCCGTGAATGCGGCCGTCGCGCAATGGCCGGTACGGCCGCGTATCGTTACCGGCGAAGTGGAGAAACGCGCGGCGTTTCGCAACGCGCGCGCGGCGCTGGCAAAGTCGGGGACCGTAACGCTTGAGCTGGCGCTTGCGGGTGTGCCGATGGTGACGCTTTACCGCGGAACGGCGATGGAAGCCTGGGTCGCGCGGCGTGTCGTGCGTGTGTCCTCGATCATCCTTGCCAATCTTGTGATCGGCGAGAACGTTATCCCGGAGTTTCATCAAGAAGAATGCACGGCTCAGAACCTCGCGCCAGCGTTGCTGAATATTCTGGATGATACGCCGCAGCGCCGCCGTCAGCTTGAAGCCTTCGCGAAACTCGATCGGATCATGGATACGGGTGCGCGCTCACCGAGCGAGGCCGCCGCCGATGTGGTCATATCGGTCATGGAGAAAGCGCGGCAAAAATGAAAACGGCCGGACTTGTCCGGCCGTTTTGCTTTTTCAGTAAAAAGTCGCGCTCACTTGCGCTGGTCGAGCGGCACGTAATCACGCTTGGCTGCGCCGTTGTAGAGCTGGCGCGGACGGCCGATTTTCTGTTCGGGGTCTTCGATCATCTCGCTCCACTGGCTGATCCAGCCGACGGTACGGGCAACCGCGAACAGCACGGTGAACATCGAGGTCGGGAAACCCATCGCCTTCAGCGTGATGCCTGAATAGAAGTCGACGTTCGGATATAGCTTTCGGTCGATGAAGTATGGATCGCTCAGCGCGATCTTTTCCAGCTCCATGGCGACATGCAGCAACGGATCGTTGCCATGGCCGGTTTCGTCCAGAACCTTGTGCGCGGCCTGCTGCATCAGTTTGGCGCGCGGATCGTAGTTCTTGTAGACGCGGTGTCCGAAGCCCATCAGGCGGACATTGCTGTTCTTGTCCTTCACCTTGGCGATGAAGTCCGGAATCTTGTCGACGGTGCCGATCTCGGCGAGCATCGCCAGCGCCGCTTCATTGGCGCCGCCGTGCGCAGGGCCCCACAGGCAGGCGATGCCAGCTGCAATGCAGGCAAACGGGTTGGCGCCAGAAGATCCAGCGATGCGCACCGTCGAGGTTGATGCGTTTTGCTCGTGGTCGGCGTGGAGAATGAAGATCTTGTCTAGCGCGTCGGCGAGAACGGGGTTGACCTTGTATTCCTCGCACGGCACCGCAAAGCACATGTGCAGGAAATTTTCAGCGAAGTGCAGCCGGTTCTGCGGATAAATGAACGGTTGGCCGATTGAGTATTTATAGGCCATTGCCGCAAGCGTCGGAATTTTGGCGATCATCCGCATTGATGCAATCATACGCTGCTGCGGATCGCTGATGTCGGTCGAGTCGTGATAGAATGCAGCCAGCGCGCCGACAGATGCCACCATCACGGCCATCGGATGAGCGTCACGACGGAACGCTTGGAAAAAGCGGGCCATCTGCTCATGCACCATGGTGTGGCTCGTGACTCTCCTGTCGAAGTCCTGCTTTTGCGCCTCGGTCGGCAGTTCACCGTACAAGAGCAGGTAGCAGGTTTCGAGGAAGTCGCCTTTTTCCGCGAGTTGTTCGATCGGGTAACCGCGGTAGCGGAGGATGCCTGCATCACCATCGATATAGGTGATTTTCGACTGGCAGCTTGCCGTGGAGGTAAAGCCTGGATCGTAGGTGAACATTCCAGTCTGGGCGTAGAGCTTGCTGATGTCGACGACATCCGGGCCCACCGTACCGCTGTAGACAGGCAAGTTTACGCTCTTGTCGCCGACGGTAAGGGTGGCTTGTTTTGTGTTGGACTTCACATCCATCGTGGATCCCCCGACATCTCTTGGTGCTGATTGCGAGCGACAGGCAATCACGAAGCCCGCCGATCGTCCAAAAGTTCGGCAGAAGGGGTACCGTATTGCTATGTGCGCTGCAAGACGACCTTCTTAAGCCTTGGTAGGGGTTATTGGCTCTGATCCTGCAACCTTGCCAAGGATGTTTCACGTCCTAGAACGGCCAGAACCTCGAAAATACCTGGAGACGTTGTTTTACCGGTCAAGGCCACGCGCAGGGGCTGGGCGACAGCTCCGAGTTTGAGGCTGTTTTTCTCGGCGTAATCGCGCATCGCGGCCTCTGTCGTGGTGCCATTCCACTCCTTCACCCCGGCGAGGTGACGGCAAAGCTCGCCGATGAGCACGCGGGTTTGCGGCGTCAATAATGCCGACGCCTTTGTATCCATCTGGAGTGGTCGGTCGGCGAAGATGTAATTGGCGCTCTCGATCAACTCGATCAGCGTCTTGGCGCGCTCTTTCAATCCGGGCATCGCCTGCAGGAGTTGAGCGCGCGTTGCATCGTTGAGTTTCGCTTGTAGTGCAGGACCTTGCGGGATGAACCGGAGGACATCCTCGAAGCTTTTCATCAGTTCGGCGTCGTCAGTGGAGCGGATGTAATGACCGTTCAGGTTTTCGAGCTTGGCGAAATCGAACCGCGCGGCAGAACGACCGATTGAGCCAAGATCGAATGCCTCGATCATCTCCTGCGTGGAAAATATTTCCTGATCGCCGTGACTCCAGCCGAGCCGCACCAGGTAGTTCCGTAGGGCGGCGGGGAGGTATCCCATGGCGCGATAGGCTTCGACACCGAGTGCTCCATGGCGCTTGGAGAGCTTTGAGCCGTCTGGCCCGTGGATGAGTGGAATGTGTGCCATGATCGGCACATCCCACCGCAGCGCATCGTAGATATGCTTTTGACGCGCACCGTTGATCAGGTGATCGTCGCCACGGATGACATGGGTGACGCCCATGTCATGGTCGTCGACCACGACGGCGAGCATGTAGGTTGGTGTGGCGTCGGAGCGCAGCAACACAAGATCGTCAAGGTTCTCGTTCTGCCAGACCACGCGGCCCTGAACCTGATCTTCGATCACGGTTTCTCCGGCCTGAGGCGCCTTCAGGCGGATCACCGGCTTGACCCCGGCCGGAGCGTCGGCCGGGTTGCGGTCGCGCCAGCGGCCGTCGTAGCGCACCGCCCGGCCTTCGGCCCGTGCCGCCTCGCGCATCTGGGTTAATTCTTCCGGCGTCGCATAACAGCGATAGGCTTTCCCCTCGGCCAGTAGCTGCTCAGCGACCTCGCGATGCCGTGCGGCGCGACTAAACTGGTAGATCGTCTCGCCGTTCCAATCGATACCCAGCCATTTCAGCCCGTCGAGGATTGCATCGATCGCTGCCTGGGTGGAACGTTCGCGGTCGGTGTCCTCGATCCGCAGCAGCATCTTGCCGCCGCACTTGCGGGCGTAGAGCCAGTTGAACAGGGCGGTGCGCGCGCCGCCGATGTGGAGGAAGCCGGTCGGGGAAGGCGCAAAGCGGGTGACGACGGGTTTGGTCATTTCTGGTGGTTCAATCACTCTCGGGAAGGGTATCGGGCGGCCTTTATCATACTGCCGGGGCACTGTCCCGGCATCCCGGCTGCAAATGCCGCCGGAGGGTCAAAAGTTCGCTTTTGCAGGCTGCCCGGGTAGGTCTCGGCCTCCGGATGTGCTCTTGGCGCGGCGGCGCGGATTTGGCACATAGGGCGCAACCTGAAAGGATCAAAATGAGCGACGAATCGACGCCGGATGTGGGCCGCGACTTTATCCGTGACATTGTGGCAGCGGATCTGGCCTCGGGGAAGCACAAGGGCGTTGTGACGCGCTTTCCGCCGGAACCCAACGGATACCTGCATCTCGGCCACGCCAAGTCGATCTGCCTGAATTTTGGCATCGCCGAGGAATTCGGCGGGCGCTGCCATCTGCGCTTCGACGACACCAACCCCGCCAAGGAGGAGCAGGAGTTCATCGACGCGATCCAGCGCGACGTCCGCTGGCTTGGCTTCGATTGGGGCAAGCACTTGCATTTCGCCTCCGACTATTTCGAGCAGCTTTACGGCTGGGCGCAGGATCTGATCCGGGCAGGCAAGGCCTATGTCGATGACCAGTCACCGGACGAGATCAGGCTGACCCGCGGCACTCTGACGGAGGCGGGCCAGAACAGTCCATTCCGTGATCGCTCAGTTGAGGAGAACCTCGACCTGTTTGCGCGGATGCGCGCCGGTGAATTTCCGAATGGCGCGCGCGTGCTGCGCGCCAAGATCGACATGGGCTCAGGCAACATCAACCTGCGCGACCCGGTGCTCTACCGCATCTTGCACGCACATCATCCGCGCACAGGCACGGCGTGGAATATCTATCCGAGCTACGATTTCGCGCACGGCCAGTCCGACTCGATCGAGCACATCACGCATTCGATCTGCACGCTGGAGTTCGAGGATCACCGGCCGCTTTACGACTGGTTCCTGGACAATCTGCCGGTGCCCTCTCATCCGCATCAGTACGAATTCGCGCGGCTGAACATGACCTACACGCTGCTGTCGAAGCGCGTACTGACCGAGCTCGTGCGTGAGGGCCATGTCTCCGGTTGGGATGATCCGCGCATGCCAACGCTCGCGGGGCTACAGCGGCGCGGCGTGCCTCCGCAGGCGCTTCGCGATTTCGTCAAGCGCATCGGCGTCGCCAAGGCTAACTCGACCGTTGACATCGGCATGTTCGATTTTGCCATCCGCGAGACGCTGAACAAAACCGCGCCGCGCCGCATGGCGGTGCTGCGTCCGCTGAAGGTGGTGATCGAGAATTATCCCGAAGGTCAGGTCGAGGAGCTTGAGGCGGTCAATCATCCCGACGATCCGGCGCAGGGTGCGCGGAAAATTCCATTCGGCCGCGAGTTCTACATCGAGCAGGACGACTTCATGGAAGAGCCGCCGAAGAAGTTCTTCCGTCTCGCGCTGGGGCGCGAGGTGCGGCTGCGCTACGCCTATTTCATCACCTGCCGCGAGGCCATCAAGAACGCGGCGGGCGAGGTGGTCGAATTGCGCTGCACTTACGATCCGGCAACGCGCGGTGGCAACGCCCCTGACGGCCGCAAGGTGAAGGCAACAATCCACTGGGTGAGCGCCGCACATGCAGTGCCGGCAGAAGTGCGGCTCTACGACAATCTGTTCGCCACCCCGCAGCCGGAGGCGGGCAACTTCGCCGCGCAGCTCAATCCAAACTCGCTGGAGACGCTGACGGACTGCAAGGCCGAGCCAGCATTCAAGAGCGATGCGGCAAGTGGTGCGGTGCAGTTCGAGCGGCAGGGCTATTTCGTCCGTGACCGTGACGCGACGCCCGAAAGGCTGGTATTCAACCGAACGGTAGGTCTGCGCGACAGCTACGCCAAGGTAGCGGGATAAGCTTTCGTCAGGCGCATCGTTGGTTGGAAGAGTGCTCCCTTCACACGGGAGAGGTCCAAGGTTTTCCTCCGCGCAGCAATCGCGGATTCCGTATCCGTTCCCGTGTCAGGTCCTGATCGCCTCCGCTAACATGGTATCGGGACAGCCGACACATGGGCGGCGCAATGGCGGGTGGGGGCCGGGAGCAGGAGCGGCCACGCGCGGGTAGGGCCATCGCATGGCCGCCGCGCGAGACAGCAGTGGTGTCTGCCGTTTCTGATCCTGGTTGGTGCCGCTCTCTAGCAGAATCAAACCTTAAATGGATACGCGCCGAGGCTGGCCCAGGCCGGTTGCTACCTTGGGTTCCGGTTGCTTTCGGTGCAGGCATCGCACTCTATTTCACGGCTGCGCGCGAGCCGATGGCGGTGGTTGTCGCGCCGGTTGCGGGACTGGCTTGTCTGCTTGCGCTGGCCGCGCGGCGAAGGCCGATATTTCCCTATATGGCGCTGTTTGCCGCGCTGCTCGCCGGCTTTGCCACCGCAACGCTGAAGACCGCATACGTCGCTCACGCGGTGCTGCTGACTCCAGTGAGTTCGGCGGCGCTGGAAGGCTTTGTCGAGACGCATGAGGAGCGCGAGCGCACCGACCGCTTCGTGCTGCGGGTTGCGAAAATAGATGCGCGCGGCGCGCCGCGCTTGCAGCGGGTTAGGTTGTCGGTGCGCAAGAGCACCGCGCCAACGGTCGGCAGCCATGTGATCTTGAAGGCGAGGCTGCTGCCACCGCTGCGTCCACTGCGCCCCAGCGGCTACGACTTTGCCCGTGACATGTATTTTCAGGGTATCGGCGCATCCGGCTTCGTACTCGGGGCGATCAAAGTAAAGGACAGGCCGAACCAAGGCGGCTGGCGGCTTCGTTACGCAGCGTGGATGCAGGGTTTGCGTGACGGCGTCGATGCAAGAATTCGAACAGTGCTAAGCGGCGATCGGCGGGCGATTGCCACTGCACTTCTCACCGGCCGGCGCGATGCTATCTCGAGGGCGAATAATGACGCGCTGTTTGTCTCCGGACTCGGCCATGTGCTGTCGATCTCCGGCTACCACATGGCGGTGGTCGCGGGCGTGGTGTTTTTCGCGATCCGCGCGCTGCTGGCGCTGAGCCCCGCATTAAGCGCGCGCCATACGATCAAGAAATGGGCGGCGCTGGCAGCGTTGATTGCAGCGCTGTTCTATCTGCTGCTGTCGGGCGCGGAGGTCGCGACGCAACGCTCCTTCTACATGACGGCGCTGGTGCTGGTCGCGGTGATGGTGGACCGGCGCGCGATCACATTCCGTACGCTGGCGCTTGCAGCCATGCTGGTGCTGCTGATAGCGCCCGAGGCTCTTGTGCATCCCAGCTTTCAAATGTCTTTCGCCGCAACCCTTGGGCTCGTCGTGCTGGCGCAAAGCGGGTTACCACAATGGTTCGCCGTGAATGACGACAGCTGGTTCGGCCGCTTCGCCGCTTGGGGTGGCCGGGAATTCGCGGTGCTGGCGTTGGCGTCGTTTGTGGCAGGGCTCGCGACCACACCCTACGCGGCGTTCCATTTTCATCGTGTCGCGCCTTATGGTGTCATCGCCAACCTGGTCGCCATGCCTGTGGTGTCGGTGCTGGTGATGCCGGCCGGTTTGCTCGGGATCGCGGCGGTTCCATTGGGTTTCGACAATCTGTTCTGGCATCTGATGGGAATCGGTATCGACTGGATGATTGCGGTGTCGCAGTGGGTGGCGACATTGCCGGGTGCCTTTGGTCGAGTCCATGCCTTTGGCATCGCGCCGCTGATCGTCATGAGTGGCGGCATCATTGTGTTCGGCCTGCTGCGCTCGCCACTGCGCTGGGCGGGATTCGGGTTGATCGGTTGCGGCATAGTGTGGGCCGCGGTTGCGGCGGAGCCCGATATCCTGATTGCTCGCGATGCCTCGAGCGTCGCGGTACGCGGCAAAGATGGTTACTTGCGGATCATGCACACGGCGAAGAATACCTTCCTGTGGGGCGAGTGGCTGGCGGCCGACGCGGATTCGCGCGCCGTTACGGACCCAAGTGTTGCGCAGGGTGTTGCGTGTGACGAAGTGGGGTGCGTGGTCGAGGGAAAGGAGGGCGATCTCATTGCGCTGACGAGGCAGCCTCAGGCGTTAGTGGACGATTGCGCGCAAGCGAAAGTCATCGTTACGCCGTATCAGGCGCCATCCGATTGTGCTGCGCAAGTCTTCCATCGCGATGCGTTGCGCGGTCTGGGTGGGGTTGCGCTAAAGAGAGCGGCGCAGGGCTACAGGATCACCGCAAGCCAATCTGCCGAAGTGGACCGGCCATGGTCGCCAGCCATCTTGGAGGGCTCGCTCGGTTCACGAAGTAACAACGCCATAGCACGTCGCACACCCTCGCACCCCGTTGATGCGACACCGCCGAAGATCGAGCAGGGGGCCGCCGACTAAGTGATGGTGTCTTAGTATTTCCGATAAAGCCCGATTAGCTTACCCTGAATGCGGACACGGTTAGGCGGCAGGATACGAACTTCATAAGCGGCGTTGGCCGGTTCCAGCGCGATCGAGGCGCCACGACGACGGAAACGCTTCAGGGTCGCTTCCTCCTCGTCGATCAGTGCGACGACGATATCGCCGGTGTCGGCATTCTCGTTGCGCTGGATCAGCGCCATATCGCCATCGAGGATGCCGGCCTCCATCATTGAATCGCCGCGCACTTCCAGCGCGTAATGCTCACCAGAGCCGAGCATGTCGGGCGGCACGCTGATGGTATGGCTGCGGGTCTGTAGCGCCTCGATCGGGGTACCGGCGGCAATCCGGCCCATCACCGGGACCGCGACAGGGTATTCTCCGCTTTCATCGAAGCTACCAGGAGCGGTGCTGCGGACCCTGCCGAGGTTGCCCTCGATGACGCTGGGGGTGAAGCCGCGGCGGGCACTGTTGCTGGTGGCAGGCTCAGGTAGCTTGATGACCTCGATGGCGCGGGCGCGGTTGGCGAGCCTGCGGATAAAGCCGCGCTCCTCCAGTGCCGTGATCAGCCGGTGGATGCCGGACTTCGACCGCAGGTCGAGAGCGTCCTTCATTTCGTCGAAGGAGGGTGGAACGCCGCTCTCTTTCAGTCGCTCGTTGATGAAGCGGAGCAGTTCATATTGTTTGCGTGTCAGCATCCGGCGCAGCCCTCAATTTCATTGTCCGGCGAACATTCATGCATGGCGGGTTGTCATCCGTTTCCCGGAAGCCTGTTTGTTCATGACAGGTGCCAGACTCATTTGAAACAAACCATGAACATACGCTATATGTTCCATACATGTTCCGCAATAGTTAAATTCTTATGAATCAGAAAGCGTTGTTTTTAGGAGGTCATGCCAGAATCGATCGAAGTAGGGTTCGGGCACCACGCGACGGCTTTGGCGTCTTCTAATTCCAAGAGGGGAATATTCGGTCAAGCGCCTTGTCACAACCGTCTACGTCTTCGCGAGATACGATCAGCAACAGGGAGCTGTCGATGGCAGATCAGTACCCGCCTGAGCCGATGCACGCTGAGACCGATCACTGCCTTATGGCGACGTTTTACCGGATGCTTGACGACCCTACGCAGCCTCCGATGTCAAGACGCCGCAGGCGGACTTGGGGACTGTCGCACCACGCCAGTCCGTTCGCGATCTGGCGAATACGCAGATCATCAGAGAAGCGTAACACGCCTGTCCACTCGGCTTTAGTCCGGCAGCCGGATAACCTCACAGCGCATGCCTGCTTGTGTGGCGGGAGCATGCGGTCGCCGGATCAGGAGAACGTTCGCCTCTGAGAGGTTGCCCACCAGCGAACTGTCTTGATGGCTGACAGTGGTCACTACGGCGACCCCGTTGTCGTTGATCGAGATCCGCGCGCGCAGATATTCTTGGCGATGATCGTTCGCGGGTAGGCTATGTCCGAGAATCGCAGGCTCGATGTGATGCGCGACATCTATGCGACCCAAAAGCGCGCGGATCAGTGGCACCACGAACAGGAACGCGCACACGTAAGACGAGGACGGATTGCCGGGCAGGCCGATCACGCGCATTGCGCCCTTACGGCCGAACATCATCGGCTTGCCGGGGCGCAGCGCAATCTTCCAGAACCTGATGTCAATGCCTTCGGCCTCGAACGACGGCTTGACGAGATCATGCTCGCCGACCGAGACGCCGCCGGTGGTGATGAGAACGTCGGCTTCGACTGTCTCGGCGCGGCGGATGGCGGCGCGGGTGTCATCCATAGTATCGCGCGCGATGCCGAGATCAATCGGTTCAGCACCGTTGTTACGGACAATCGCGCGGATGGCATAGGCGTTTGAATAAATGATCTGCCCAGGTCCCGGCCGCGCGCCAGGCATCATCAGTTCGTCGCCGGTAGCGAAGATTGCAACTTTAGGCTTGCGATGCACCGGTAGTGTTGGATGATTCATCGAGGCAGCAAGCGATAAATCGCGGTCACCGAGCTTCGTGCCGTGCTTCAGGAGTACATCACCTTCATGGAAGTCGATGCCCACCTTGCGGATATGGCGGGGCAGAGGATCAGCCTCTGACAGGGTAATGAAATTGTGCTCGCGCTGCACGTCTTCCTGAATGACGATGGTGTCGGCGCCATCAGGCACCACGCCACCAGTAAAGATGCGAACGGCCTCACCCTTGCCGACGGGTTTTCCAAACGGGCGCCCGGCGGCGCTCTCACCGATCACACAGAGGCGTGCACCCCTGAAGGCATCCTCGATATGGATCGCATAGCCATCCATCGCCGACATCGGTGCGGGGGGCTGGGTGCGAAGTGCGGCAATGTCGCGGGCGAGAGTGCGGTGGAACGCATCGTCCAGTGCGACATTCTCTTCCGGCAGGGCTTGCACGCCGTCGAGGATGGAGTTCAGTGCCTCGGCAACCGGCATCAGCGATCGCGGATCGTTCGTTTTATTTTTCATGCTTGTAGGCGCCGGACTTGCCGCCGCTTTTTTCCAGGAGGCGAATGCCTTCGATGTGAACGCCGCGCTCCACGGCTTTAATCATGTCGTAGATAGTGAGGCAGGCGACAGACACCGCGGTCAGCGCCTCCATCTCCACGCCGGTCGGCCCCGTCACCTTGACGCTCGCCTTGACGCGGCAGCCCGGCAGATTGTTATCGGTGGTGACGTCGAGCGTGACCTTGGAAAGCGCGAGCGGGTGGCACAGTGGAATGAGATCGGATGTGCGTTTTGCCGCCATGATACCGGCGACGCGCGCGGTGCCGAGTACGTCGCCTTTCTTGGCATTGCCATCGACAATGAGTTTGAGCGTGTCGGCACTCATCACCACGAAACCTTCTGCGACCGCGACGCGTTCGGTGGCGTCCTTCGCAGACACATCGACCATATGCGCTTCGCCCTTGGCGTCGATATGGGTAAGAGAAGGTTTGCTCATCGCTTTATGAGGCTTTCGAAAGCAGCGTGCGGGTGGCGGAGGTGACGTCGGCCTGCCGCATCAGGCTTTCACCGACCAGGAAGGTCGAGATGCCGACGCGGGCCAACCGGGCAACATCGGCGGGTGTGAAGATGCCGCTCTCGCCGACCATGATGCGGTCCTTCGGCACCAAGGCCGCGAGTGCTTCACTGGTCGCGAGCGTTGTCTCGAAGGTGCGTAAATTGCGGTTGTTGATTCCGAGCAAAGGCGAGCGGAGCTTCAAAGCCCGATCAAGTTCTTCCTGATTGTGAACTTCGAGCAGCACATCCATGCCGAGGTCGAGCGCGGCATTCTCAATGTCGCGCGCGGAGGCGTCATCGAGTGCGGCCATGATGATGAGGATACAGTCGGCGCCATGCGCGCGGGCCTCCATCACCTGGTAGGTGTCATACATGAAGTCCTTGCGCAGCACCGGCAGCGACACGGCCGCGCGGGCCGCCACCATGAAATCGAGGTGGCCCTGGAAGGAGGGCGTGTCGGTCAGCACCGACAGACAGGTCGCACCGCCTACCTCATAGGCGCGTGCCAGCGCCGGCGGATCGAAATCGGCGCGGATCAGTCCCTTTGAGGGCGATGCCTTCTTGATCTCGGCGATCAGCGCAAATCCGCCGCGAGCGATGGTGTTCTGGATCGCTTTCGCGAAGCCACGCGCGGGCGGTGCGCGCCGTGTCGCCGCCTCGACCTCGGCCTGAGGGCGCGCGGCCTTGGCGGCTGCGATTTCCGTGCGCTTGTAATGTTCAATCTTTTGCAGAATGTCGGACAACGATTTGTCTTCCTCAAGCACGGGATACGGCAACAAGTTGCGCCAGCTTCGCGGCCGCTGCGCCACTGTCGAGCGACTTGATGCCGAGCGCAACACCTTCCTTCAGGTCTTTTGCCCTGCCTGCGACGACAAGCGTCGCGCCAGCGTTGAGCAGGGCAACATCACGGTAATGGTTCTTCGCGCCCTTGAGCACAGCATTGAGTGCGGCCGCGTTGGCGGTGGCATCGCCACCTTGGAGGTCGGCGTTTTTCACAATGGAAAGGCCGCCGTCTTCAGGTGAGACTTCAAATGAACGGATGGCGCCATCGACCAGTTCCGTCACGTAAGTCGAGCCAGTGAGGGTGATCTCATCGAGCCCGTCGGAGCCATGCACCACCCAGGCGGAGGTCGCCCCGAGATTCTTTAGAACCTGTGCCACGGGCTCGACCCAATGTTTGGCGAACACGCCGATCATCTGCCGCTTGACGCCTGCCGGATTGGCGAGCGGCCCGAGCAGATTGAAGATCGTGCGAGTGCCGAGTTCCACACGAGCTGGCCCGACGTGGCGGATTGCCGGATGATGGGCTGGCGCAAACATGAAGCCGATACCCGCTTTGGCGATGCAGGCGCTGACCTGTTCGGGAGAAAGTTCGATGTTAACACCGAGCGAGGCCAACACGTCGGCCGCACCGGATTTTGACGACATCGCGCGGTTGCCGTGCTTTGCAACCGGTACACCTGCGCCCGCGACGATAAACGCCGCGCAGGTCGAGACATTGACCGAGCCCGCGCCGTCACCGCCGGTGCCGACCACGTCCACCGCGTCAGATGGTGCGGTCACGCGCAGCATTTTCGCGCGCATGGCGCTGACAGCACCCGTGATCTCGTCCACGGTTTCGCCACGCACCCGCATCGCCATCAGCACGCCGCCGATCTGCGAAGGGGTAGCTTGGCCGGACATCAAGTAGTCGAATGCGCTGACCGCTTCCTCGCGCGAAAGCGATTTGCCGCCCGCGAGCTTGGCGAGGATCGATTTGAAATCGCTCATGGGCAGCCGGTCACTGGTTGCTGGCCGCGCCGGTCGCGATCGCGAATGCATTCTCGTTCACCTTCACGCCGAGGATAGTTTCCAGGTGGGTGATGTATTGCCCAATCTGTTCGTCGCTCAGGTTCTGCGCGAGGCCTTCCTTCAACTTCTTTGATTCGTCCGAATTCAGATCGATCGCCGGTATGGTCACATTGGCGACCTGCAACACGACAACGCCGCTGCTGGCGGGCGTGTTCTCGGCCATCGCAGCGCTGCCCTTCGTGGTCCGGAAAGCCGTATCGACGACGATATCTGGCAACCCGTTGACCTTGTCCTCGCGCTTGAATGGTGCGGAGGTTTGTGCCGTCAGTCCCGCAGCCTTCATTTCGGTTGCGAACACGCCGCCCTTGTTGATCTTCTCAACCAACTCCTTGGCCTTGGTGCGCAGACGCGTGCCGACCTGCTCATCATGCCAGCGAGCAGTGACCTGATCCTTGACTTCGTCCAGCGTGCGGTCGCGCGAGGGGGTGATGCCGAGCACGTCGAACCAGACTTCGCCGCCAGGGAAGGTAAGGGGATCATTGTCGACGCCGACATCGCTGCCGAACGCCGCCGTAATCAGATCGACGCCCTTCGGCAGGGGTGCTTCCTTGCCGTCCGGCGTGCGGCCGGAGCGATCAACATCGACCGTTGTCGCTTCGAGACCGTTCTTTTGCGCGGCCTCCGCAATGCTGGCGCCGCCGCTGCGCTCGTCCTCGACAGCGTTTCGCATCTTGTCGAAGTCGGTGCGCACGCGCTGCTCGGCGATTTCCTTCTTGATGGCGGGGGCAACCTTCTCGTAGGCCTCCGTCGAGCCGGACTCGATCTTGGTGACCTTGAGCAGCACGGTTGCGAGTGCGCCCTTCACAGGCTGGCTGACTTCATTGAGCGGCAGTGCAAACGCGGCCTTTGCAATGACGGGATCGCCGAGACTCTTTTCACTGACGAGGCCCAGGTTCGTGTCGCCGGGCGTCAGCTTCATTTCCCTAGCGAGATCCTCGAAGGACATGCCCCCCGCGATCTTCCCGCGCGCGGCCTTTGCGGCGTCCTCGCTCTGGAAGGCGATCTGCTGCACTTCGCGGCGATCCGGCTTCACATAATCGGCGTGGCGGCTGTCGTAAATCTTGCGTGCGTCGTCATCGGACACCACGACCTTCTTGGCGAGTTCGTCGGGGGAGAGAGTCAGATAGACCACCTTGCGATATTCCGGTGCTCGGAACTGGGCCTTGTGAGCCTCGAAATAGGTGTTGAGCGCGTCCTGCGACGGAGCTTCGATGGGGCCGGCCTGATCGGGGCCGATCTTGACGTAGTCGATGGTGCGCTGCTCGTCCTGGAAACGGCTGATCGCCTCGATCTGGGTTTTGGAGGGCTCGGCGCCCGCGACGATGCTGCCGATCAGTTCACGCCGCAGGGTGAGGCGCCGCTGCTCCGCGATATAGCGCTGCTCGGTGTAGCCGTAATCGCGCATGGCCATGGCGAAGCGAGCCGGGTCGAACTTGCCATTCGGCCCGGCAAAGGTTGGATCGCTTGAGATGGTATGGACGATCTCGGCGTCGGACATCCGAAGGCCCATGCGGCGGGCTTCCTCGTCAAGCGCCGTCTCCGCGATGGTTTGTTGTAGCAATTGGCGGTCGATGCCGAATGTACGGCCCTGAGCAGGGGTGAGCGGCCGGCGGATCTGGCGGCTGATCTGCTGCAGCTTGTCAGTATAGGCCGAGCGGAACTGCTCCATCGGGATATCGGTGTTGCCGACCGTTGCGAGCGTCGTCTGCGTCGAGCCCTTGAAGATATCTGCGATGCCCCAGATAGCGAAGCTGACAATAAGTATGCCGAATAGCACGCTCATGATCGACTTGCCCAGCCGGTTTGACGTGACGTTTCGTATCCCTCGAAGCATGACACCACATTTGTAGGAGGAAGCGGAATAGCCGGCCGATGGCCTCACCGCATTGTTCCGTCTCGTATAAAACGCCGCCCCGGCGGGAGCAACCGGCGCGGGCGCTGTGATAGTGCTGACGAGCGCTGGATAAGGCCTGCCGATGGGTGGCGCGGGGACGAACCCTCTGCTAGCGGAGATGGTCGCCAGAAGGGGATGAGTAATGCCGGCTGCGATCCGACCGCTGATTGCGGGCAACTGGAAAATGAATGGTTTGAGGGGGGCGCTGCCCGAACTGGAAGCGATCCTGGAGTCAGACGCGCTGGCGACGGGGAATGCCGATCTGCTGGTTTGTCCCCCGGCAACGCTCCTCGCGGCTTTCGCCGCTCGTGCCAGAGGGTCGCAGCTTGCCATTGGGGGGCAGGACTGTCACGCGGAGGTCTTTGGGGCCTATACCGGCGATATTTCCGCCGAGATGCTGGCGGACGCAGGGGCGACGGCCGTCATCGTCGGTCATTCCGAACGCCGTATCGGTCATCATGAAACGGACGACATCGTACGTGCCAAGGCTCTTGCCGCGCGGCGGGCCGGGCTGCTCGCTATCGTCTGTGTCGGTGAAACCTGCGCGGAACGCGATGCGGGGCGGGCCACGGAGGTCGTGGGCACCCAGCTGGCTGGCTCGATCCCCGAAGGAGCCACCACTGCCAATCTGGTGGTCGCCTATGAGCCGGTCTGGGCGATTGGAACCGGCCTGACCCCGACTTCGGAAGATATCGAGCGAATCCATGTGTTTATCCGCCAGAAGCTGACCGACAGGTTCAAGGCGGAGGGTGCAGGTGTGCGGCTGCTCTATGGCGGGTCGCTGAAACCTGGCAATGCCGCCGAAATCTTGTCCATGGCTGACGTCAATGGCGGCCTGATCGGCGGCGCGAGCCTCAAAGCGGCGGATTTCCTTGCCATTGCGGCGGCTGTGCCCACATAGGGCCGGACAAGGCGCTGCGGGGTGGCGTTCAGCGCCTCGATCGTGTACAGACGCGCCAACCTCAACCCTTCAGACATTGGCGTATCCGGCTGGCCGGCCGCGATTGTTTGTGACGGAAAGACATCATGCAGACCGTCGTCATCGTTATCCACCTTCTTATTGTCGCGGCCCTAATCGGCGTCGTGCTGCTGCAGCGCTCGGAAGGCGGCGGCCTTGGCATCGGCGGCGGGGGTGGCGGTGGTTTTATGTCGAGTCGGGGGACGACCAACCTGCTGACCAGGACCACTGCGATTCTGGCGGCGGGCTTTTTCATCACCAGCCTGTTCCTGTCCTGGCTGGCTGGTTACGACCAGCGGCCGAACTCGCTCATCAATCCCACTCCGGCGTCGCAATCGGGCTCGCCGGCTCCGGAAAAGAACCTTCTGGATTCGCTCAAGCCTGCAGAGCCGGCCGCTCCGCAGGCGCCGCAGTCCAAGTAAGGGTTCGAATAAGTCCGAACTATCGGTGGACACATCCCCGACTGTGCTGCCATCGCGCCTGAGCGGTGGCCGCTAACCGGCTGTGTTTGTTTAAAATTCAACGTAACCCACAGGGAATGATTTTTTCCAGGGGGAAGGGCGATTCGTTTTGCGAATCTCGCCCGTGGCGATAAAGGTAGGCTCCCATGGCGCGGTACATCTTCATCACCGGCGGCGTGGTTTCCTCGCTCGGAAAAGGACTTGCATCGGCGGCGCTCGGCGCCGTCCTGCAGTCGCGAGGTTACAAGGTTCGCCTTCGCAAGCTCGATCCCTACCTCAACGTTGATCCTGGCACTATGTCGCCGTATCAGCACGGCGAGGTGTTCGTCACTGATGATGGTGCGGAAACCGACCTCGATCTTGGCCACTATGAGCGGTTCACGGGCCGCCCGGCGTGCAAGGCCGATAACATCACCACGGGCCGTATCTATCAGGAGATTCTCGCCAAGGAGCGGCGCGGCGACTATCTCGGCGCGACCGTGCAGGTGATCCCGCACGTCACCAACGCGATCAAGGATTTCGTCCTCACCGGCAACGAGGATTTCGACTTCGTGCTCTGCGAGGTCGGCGGCACTGTGGGCGATATCGAGGGCTTGCCGTTCTTCGAGGCGATCCGCCAGATCAAGAATGACCTGCCGCGCGGCGAGGTCGTCTACATCCACCTGACGCTGTTGCCCTACATCCCGAGCGCGGGTGAACTGAAGACCAAGCCAACCCAGCATTCGGTCAAGGAACTGCGCTCGATCGGCATCCAGCCGGACATCCTGTTGTGCCGCACCGACCGTGAGATCCCGAAGGAGGAGCGTCGCAAGCTCGGGTTGTTCTGCAACGTGCGCGAAAGCGCGGTGATTGAGGCGCGTGACGTCGACAACATCTACGCGGTGCCGGAGGCCTACCATATTGCCGGCCTTGATGATGAAGTGCTGGCCGCGTTCGGCATCGAGCCGAAGCAGCCGCCTGCGCTGGCGCCGTGGCACGAGATCAACGAGCGGGTGCGCAACCCCGAAGGCCAGGTGACGATTGCCGTTGTTGGCAAGTACACCGGCATGAAGGACGCCTACAAATCGCTGATCGAGGCGCTGTCGCATGGCGGCATCGCCAACAAGGTGAAGGTCAACCTCGACTGGATCGAGAGCGAGGTGTTCGAGCGCGAGGATCCGGCGCCGTTCCTCGAACACGTCAACGGCATCTTGGTGCCGGGCGGCTTTGGCCAGCGCGGCGCGGAGGGCAAGATCAAGGCGGTGCAGTTCGCGCGCGAGCGCCGCGTGCCGTATTTCGGCATCTGCTTCGGCATGCAGATGGCGGTGATCGAGGCGGCGCGCAATCTCGTCGGCATCAAGGACGCCAACTCCACCGAGTTCGGCGAAACCAAGGAGCCGCTGGTCGGCCTGATGACCGAGTGGCTGCGCGGCAACGAACTGGAGAAACGCTCAAAGGCGGGCGATCTCGGCGGCACCATGCGGCTCGGCGCTTTTCCGGCAGTGCTGCGCAAGGGCAGTCGCGTCTCGCAGATCTATGGTGGTGCAACCGAGATTTCAGAGCGGCATCGGCATCGCTACGAGGTTAACACTACCTACAAGGACCGTCTCGAGCAGCACGGCCTGCGGTTCTCCGGCATGTCGCCGGACGGCGTGTTGCCGGAGATCGTCGAATACGAAGACCATCCATGGTTCATCGGCGTGCAATTCCATCCCGAATTGAAGTCGCGCCCGTTGGACCCGCATCCGCTGTTTTCGTCCTTCATCGCCGCGGCTGCGGCGCAGAGCCGTCTGGTTTGATCGTTCGCAAAATCCATTGAACAGGCATCGGCGGGCCGGGTAGGCTGCGCCGGGGCCTATTCTGGCGGACGCGATCGGACCGATGATGATTCCCAAAATCAAAACTCCGTCCCGTGATGAACCGGCGCGGCCATGGGGCAAAGCTCCCGGCGCAGGACCGGAGGCACCGGCTAGCCCGTCGCCCAGGCGGCGTGTGCGCTGGCTTGGCCGCAATTCGCTGTCATCGATCCTGTTCGCGGTGCTCATCTTCGGTTTGTGGGGCGGTCGGGCCTGGCAGGATTTGTCCCAGCCGTCGGCATGGGCCTATTGGACGGATCGGTATTTTGCGCCGACGCTGACGTCATCAGTCATCCAGATTGAGGAGGGCGGACGCTCGCATCGCGCGCTGACCATCTCGGGCGAGATCGGTGCCGCTGCCGCGATCTGGTTTCGCGAGAAGCTGGATGCGGCGAAACTGACCGGAGGCGATTTCGTTTTGCTATCGTCGCCGGGCGGGCAACTCGATCAGGCCCTCATCATGGGCGACGTCATTCGTTCGCGCGGACTGACCACCATGGTTGCGAAAGCCGATGTGACAGGCCGCTTGCGCCCGTCCTATTGCGCCAGTGCCTGCGTGCTCATCTTCGCCGGTGGCAAAATTCGCGAAGCCTTTCCCGGATCGGTACTCGGCGTTCATCAGTTCACGAGCGAATTGCCGAAAGGCGCGGATTTTCGCGGCGATGTTGTCGCCGACACTCAAAAGACTACGGGTATCATCCTCGCATACATGACGCAGATGGGTGTTTCGCCATCCATTTTGCAGGTGATGTCGGCCACGAAGAATATTCGCTGGCTGACTGAAAAAGAGACGTTCGATCTGAGGCTGGCGACTGACCGATTTGCTGGCTGATGGATTGCCCTGGCTCTCCCCAAGCTGAACGAATGGGGGAGAGGAATCCGGCGTGCGAGGCACAGACAGAAACCCGGAGGGACGCTATAAAGCCGCCATCGAAATTCGAGGTTTGCCATGTCGAAGATTTATGAATTGCGTGTCTATCGTTGTCTGCCCGGTCGTCTACCGGCGCTGTCGAAGCGCTTCGAGACCAAGACGCTGAAGATCTGGGAGAAGCACGGCATCAAGCAGGCCGGATTCTTCACCACGGTGGTCGGCTCGTCCAATCAGGAACTGACCTACCTGCTTGAATGGGACTCGCTCGCCGAGCGCGAAACGAAGTGGAATGCCTTCCAGTCGGATCCGGAGTGGATCAGGGAACGCGCCGAGACTGAGAAGGACGGCCAGATCGTCGCGAACATCGCGAGTTCCTTCCTGACGCCGACCTCATATTCCTCGGTGAAGTGAACGGTCGTCGCATCATGCCGACGCAGACATGGTCGCGGCCGCGCGGCCTCGACCATATAGTGCATGCTGTCCGCAATCTTGATGCGGCGGCGAATTTCTATACACGTGCGGGCTTTCAGGTCGGTCAACGTAATCGCCATCCGTGGGGCACGCACAACTGCATCATCCAGTTGCCCGGCTTCTTCATCGAACTTCTCGAAGTTGCGGGGCCGGAGAAGATCGTGCCCTTTGTGCCAGGGCAATTTTCGTTTGGTGCGTTCCAGCGTGATTTTCTGAAAACGCATGAAGGGCTGAGCATGCTGCTGCTGGCGAGCAGCGATGCACGCGCCGATGCGCGGTTGTTCGACGAAGCGGACATCGGTGGCTTCGAGGTGTTTGATTTCGAGCGCGAGGGGGTAGACGCGGATGGCAAGCTGGTGAAGCTTGCATTTTCGCTGGCGTTCGTGCGCGACAGGCTCTCGCCACATGCGGGATTCGCGGTCTGTCAGCATCATTTTCCGCAGAATTTCTGGAATCCGGCGCGTCAGGCTCATGACAATGGAACGGTTGGTGTTGGTGGCGTGGTGATGGTTGCCGACAATCCGGCCGACCATCATATTTTTCTATCCGCCTTCACCGGTGTGCGGCTACTGCATTCCAATTCCATCGGCGTGAGATCGGTGACGCCGCATGGCGACATCGACCTGATGGAAGCACCGAGCTTTCGCGACCAATTTGGTGTAGCGAAAACAATTGCGGGCGAGGGCGCGGAATTGTCCGGCCTGCGCCTCGAGATACGCGATCTGGATCGTCTCGAAGTGCAGTTAAATGCTGGCGGCGTGGCGCATCAACGCCGAGTGGGGCGTGTGGTGGTCGCGCCCGAGGCGGCGTTTGGCGCGACGTTGATTTTTGAGCAGGCGCAGAAAGCTTAACGACCTCAAAGCGGCTGGACCGTCTTGATCTTGTCCCGTGCTCCCGGCAAAAGGGGGTCGCAACGCGGAGCATCCTTTTGGTTTCAGCCTCAAAAACCGTGTCTGTCGGCAACGTCACCTTCGGCAATGAGCTGCCGCTGGCGGTGATTGCCGGGCCGTGCCAGCTGGAAAGCCGCGCGCACGCGCTCGAAGTCGCATCGGCGTTGAAGGAAATTGCCACGCGGCTCAATATTGGCCTCGTCTACAAGACCTCATTCGACAAGGCCAATCGCACCAGCGTTTCTAGCGAGCGTGGCATCGGACTTGTGAAGGCGCTCCCCATATTTGCCGAAATTCGCGAGACGCTCGGCTTGCCGGTGCTGACGGATGTGCACGACGCTGCGCAATGCGCCGAGGTCGCGCAGGCGGTGGACGTGTTGCAGATTCCGGCCTTCCTGTGTCGGCAAACCGACCTGCTGCTCGCGGCGGCCGCGACCGGCAAAGTCGTCAATGTCAAGAAGGGTCAGTTTCTGGCACCGTGGGACATGAAGAATGTCGTCGCCAAGATCACCAGCGGCGGCAATGCCAATGTGCTGGTGACCGAGCGCGGCGCGTCGTTCGGTTACAACACTCTTGTTTCCGACATGCGGGCGCTACCGATCCTCGCGCGCACCACCGGCGCGCCCGTGATTTTCGATGCCACCCATTCAGTGCAGCAGCCGGGCGGGCAGGGTACCTCATCCGGTGGCGAGCGTCAGTTTGTGCCGGTGCTGGCGCGTGCTGCGGTTGCGGTCGGCGTTGCGGGTGTATTCATCGAGACGCATCCCGATCCCGACCACGCGCCTTCCGATGGGCCGAACATGGTGCCGCTCAGGGATTTCGAACCTCTGATGAGGAACCTGATAGCGTTCGATGCGCTGGCGAAGATAGGTTCCTGACTAGCTGATCAAGGGTCAGGTGCTCCATCAACCAGGTATTGAAGATCGGCCGATCGCTATGGGCCTCCAACCGCGCGGGGACGACATGATAAGTCTGATAACGCATCACGCGAGTTAGCCGCGTCCTCTGTACGGTGGCACGCCCTGGTCCGGTACCCACACATTCTTCGGCAGCTTGCCGGTCTGCCAGAACACGTCGATTGGGATGCCGCCGCGTGGATACCAGTAGCCGCCGATGCGTAGCCATGCGGGTTTGATCTCGCGCACGAGCCGTTTGCCGATCGCGACCGTGCAGTCCTCGTGAAACGCGCCGTGGTTGCGGAAACTCGCAAGATAGAGTTTCAGCGCCTTCGATTCCACCAGCCACTCGCCGGGCACGTAGTCGATGACGAGATGCGCGAAGTCAGGCTGACCGGTGATCGGGCACAGACTGGTGAATTCCGGTGCAGCGAACCGCACCAGATAGCCCGTGCCAGGGTGCGGGTTGGGAACGCGGTCGAGTTTTGCCTCGTCGGGCGAGGCGGGTAGGGTGACCGGGCGGCCAAGCTGGAGCGGGGCCTTTGCGGCCGATTTACGCGGCTTTCGTGACATTTGTTTTCTCCGTTGCCGCGGTGATAGCGAAATCGGCCGGGCGCGTCACGGGTCCCGCACCCAGTCATGAATTCTGTTATGCGCCGATGCAGCTTTTCCCGCCGGAATCCTTGCTGTAGAAGCAGCCATCCTGTTTCCACCCCCAATCCCAAAGAGGCGCTCATGACTGCCATCGTCGATATTATTGGCCGCGAAATCCTGGATAGCCGTGGCAATCCGACGGTTGAGGTCGATGTAGTTTTGGAGGATGGCTCGATGGGCCGCGCGGCTGTGCCGTCCGGCGCTTCGACCGGCGCCCACGAGGCGGTGGAACTGCGCGACGGCGACAAGAGCCGTTATGGCGGCAAGGGCGTGGAGAAAGCGGTCGAGGCTGTCAACGGCGAGATCTTCGACGCCATCGGCGGCATGGATGCCGAGCAGCAGGTGCAGATCGACAACGCGATGATCGCGCTCGATGGCACGCCGAACAAGAAGCGCCTCGGTGCCAACGCCATTCTCGGCGTCTCATTGGCGGTCGCGAAAGCATCGGCAGAATCGCTGGGCATGCCGCTGTATCGTTATGTCGGCGGCACCTCGGCGCGCACCCTGCCAGTGCCGATGATGAACATCGTCAATGGCGGCGTTCATGCCGACAACCCGATCGATTTCCAGGAAATCATGGTGATGCCGGTGGGCGCTGCGAGCTTCGCCGAAGCCCTGCGCTGCGGCGCGGAGATTTTCCACACGCTGCGCGGCGAACTGAAGAAGGCCGGCCACAACACCAATGTCGGCGACGAGGGGGGCTTCGCGCCGAACCTGCCGTCGGCTGATGCCGCGCTTGACTTCGTCATGAGCGCGATCGGCAAGGCCGGCTACAACGCCGGCAGCGATGTGATGCTGGCGCTCGACTGTGCCTCGACCGAATTCTTCAAGGACGGCAAGTACGTCTATGAAGGCGAGAAGAAGACCCGCTCGCGCTCCGAGCAGGCGAAATACCTGCAGGATCTCGCCAACCGTTATCCGATCGTCTCGATCGAGGACGGCATGGCGGAAGACGACATGGAGGGCTGGAAGGAACTGACCGATCTGATCGGCGGCAAGCTCCAGCTTGTCGGGGACGATCTGTTCGTCACCAACGTTACGAGGCTCGCCGACGGTATCAAGCGCGGGATCGGCAATTCGATCCTTGTCAAGGTCAACCAGATCGGCACCCTGACCGAAACGCTTGCCGCCGTCGAGATGGCGCACAAGGCAGCCTATACTGCGGTGATGTCGCACCGCTCCGGCGAGACCGAGGATTCCACCATCGCTGACCTTGCGGTCGCCACCAATTGCGGGCAGATCAAGACCGGCTCGCTTGCCCGTTCCGACCGTACGTCGAAATACAACCAGCTTCTGCGCATCGAGCAGCAGCTCGACAATCAGGCGATCTATGCGGGTCGCGCAGCACTTCGGGCGCTGACACAAGCGGGGTAGATGCCGGCCGCTTAAAGGCCGACGTAGGCTACCTTATCAGCCCGCGCCGGCAATCATGAATGAACCGGTTGATGTCCGACCTCGCAGTATCATGCTGCTCCTGACTTCTGTCGAAGCCGCGTGCATGGAGCAGGCCGATGCATTCTCGCTTTGGGCAAGGCGGCCTGTCCTCTGCATGGGTGGCGGACGCTCCAAGAACGAGCAACGCAGCGACGGCGGACAGAACTTTATGTCTCGATCTCCTCGCAGGCCCTCATGCGCTTGCAGCTTGCAAGACGCCCACCAACAACCTGTACGCCAATCGGATTGTACTGCTTCATCGTGCAAAGGACGTGCTTATGCCTCATCAAGTTCTGGTCATCGTCGGAAGCCTCCGCAAGGAATCCTTCAGCCTCAAGATCGCCAATGCGCTGGCGAAGACGGTTCCGGCCTCGCTCAAGCTAAGCGTCGCGACGCTACACGGTCTATCCTTTTTCAATCAGGACCTTGAGGCCAATCCGCCCGCGGACTGGCTAGCGTTCCGTGACAAGATCAAGGCGTCGGATGCGGTGATCTTCGTCACGCCGGAATACAACCGTTCAATCTCTGGCGTGCTCAGGAATGCTATCGATGTCGCCTCGCGCCCCTCAGGGCAGAGCGCGTTCCTCGGCAAGCCTGTCGGCATCATCGGCAATTCGCCGGGCCCATTGGGCGGCGTCAGCGCGGCGATCGAATTGAAGCGCTCATTGCCGGGTATCACCGGCCCGATTCTGGGCCAGCCGGAAATCTACCTGACCCACATTGGAAACTCGTTCAATGAGCAGGGCGAGGTGACGAATGAGCACTTTCGCAAGGTGCTGCACCAGTATGGCGAGGCCTTCGCGGCGTTCGTCGAAAGGCAAAAGAAAGCTGCTGCCGCGTAAGGCATTAGCGCGGCATTAACCCTGCTGGGGCATCGTGCACGAATGGTTTCTCGCGCACGATTCAAGGCGATTCTGACCGGCCTCGCGCTTTATGCGATCGCGGCCGGCTTCATTACCTATTTCGGCATCAACGCTTATACTGGTCATTACGGCCTCAATGCCCGCGCCGAATTGGAGAAGGAAGCCGTCACGCTGACGGCGGAACTGGCCCAGCTCAAGGCGAAGCGGGCCGACGAAGAAAAGCATGTTGCGTTGTTGCGGACCGATCGCGTCGATCCGGATATGCTTGATGAAGAAGCGCGCTACCAGCTCGGCTATGCAAACCCGCGCGATCTGGTACGGCTGCTCAAGCAGTAAGCTTGAAATATCGTACGCCACGGGCCGCGCCCTGAAAAAAGAATATCTTCTCTGTCGTGCTCAAATTGCGATCGGGATTTTGTTCCCGCGACATATTTGCCTGCGCTATTAGCCGCGTTGCGCAATAATTTTGTCCTAACTACGCTCACAACAGCATAACGGCACCCGGGACACGGATGCCGGCTAGTCGGTTTCAGGAGCGAAACCAACGACAAGGAGCGACCATGAAGGACAGCACGCGCGAGCGCTTGATAGACGAGCTTTATCAGGAGGACCCGGAAAGAGCGGATGCGAATGTGTTCGGCCGCAAAACCGATGTTGGACGTCGCGGCTTTTTGGGCGGTGCGGGACTTGCGGCCATGAGCGCGGCCGTTGGCGGTGCCATTCCATTCGCCTCCAATATGCCTGGCGGACTGATACCGGCGGCATTCGCACAGTCCACTCCGCCAGCGGCTCCGCCGGCCGGTGCTTCATCAGCGGCACCTGCCCCCCCGAAGGGCCCGCAATATCTCAACTTTCCCGGCAAAAGCGACAAGCTTGTCGTCCTTGGCGATCGGCCGCTGGTTGCTGAGACGCCGGAGGATCAACTCGATGACGACACCACGCCGACCAACAAGCTGTTCGTGCGTAACAACGGCCAGACGCCCGATGAGGCGAAAGATCCGGACAAGTGGTCGTTCGAGATTGACGGCGAGGTCAACAAGAAACTGACTCTGACGCTCGGTGAACTGAAATCGAAGTACAAGTCGGTGACGCGCCGCATGGTGCTGGAATGCGGTGGCAACGGCCGCTCGTTCTTCACCCCGCAAGCGCGGGGCAATCAGTGGACCAACGGGGGCGCGGGCTGTCCTGAATGGACTGGCGTGCGGCTTGCCGACGTGCTCAAGACCGCAGGGCTTAAACCCTCGGGGGTGTTCTCGGCCCATTATGGCAGCGACCAGCACCTCTCCGGCGATGCCGCCAAGGCGACGGTGTCGCGAGGTGTTCCGATCAAGAAGCTGATGGACGAAAACAATCTGATCGTCTGGCAGGTCAATGGCGAACCGCTTCCCAACATCAATGGCGGGCCGGTGCGTCTCCTCGTTCCCGGCTGGCCAGGTTCGCTCTCGGCGAAGTGGCTCAACCGCATCACGCTCCGCGACAAGGAGCATGACGGACCGGGCATGACCGGCTTCTCCTATCGCGTGCCGATCAAGCCGATGGTGCCCGGCGACAAGGGCGATCCGAAGAACTTCAAGATTCTGGAGTCGATGCCGGTCCGCTCGATCATCACGAGTCCTGCGAACGGCGCCAAGCTTGCCGCAGGCACCAAGGAGATCAAACTACGCGGCGCGGCGTGGGCTGGTGATCTGACGGTGCAGGAGGTCGATGTCTCCACAGATTTCGGTGCGACGTGGACCAGGGCAAAGGTCAGCAAGCCCAAGAACAAGTACGACTGGCAGCGTTGGACTGCGATCGTCAGGTTGCCGACTGACGGCTATTATGAAATCTGGACCCGTGGCACGGATTCCAGAGGCATGATGCAGCCGCATATTGCGGGAGTTTGGAACCCGCAGGGTTATGGCGGCAACGCCATGCATCGTGTCGCGGTGCTGGTTGGTTGATGTCGAAGCCTCACCACTTCACCATGGCCGCCGCGCGTCTCGCGCGGCGGCTTGGATTTGCCCTCGTTGTGAGCGTCGCCGCGACTGCGACAGCCGTAGCGCAAACAGAGGAAACGCCGGAGGATTATCCGGATGGTCCGGGTCGCGACGATACATTCTACACCTGCACCGCCTGCCATGGTTTCAAGCTTGTGGCGCAGCAAGGCATGAACCGCCGCCAATGGGATGAATCGATCAACCTGATGGTCGCACGGCACGGCATGCCCGAGCCCGAGGCCAAGGATCGCGCAATCATCCTCGATTATCTCGAACGGACATTCCCGCAGCGGACGACGCCGAGCGGCGGCGCCGGCGGCTTCCGCAATCCGTTCATGAAATAGTGTGAGCTGATAAGGGAGGCATTGACCCGGAGGTGGACGAACGGCGGCGGGGGGCGCCTGTACTGGAATCGAACCGCTCCTCCGATGGGGAGCCGTTCGCCTCCGGCGCATAAGTGGAGCGCGGTACCGCACGGCGCGCCGTGCCTACGAAACAGACAACACAAATTTCAAAATCGCACGCAGGCGATGCCATAAATTTCACGTCGCTGCGCTGCAAAATGTTTTGTAATCATGCGACGTTACGCGATCCTTCCACGCCGATCGGAGTTGGAGTAGAGAGATTCAATCAGTTCTCTCATCCGGACATCCCATGTCATCTGGAAAACCTTCGGCAGCCGTGACCAAGAGTGCATCGGCCGGTGTCGCAAAACTGGAATTCACCAAGGAGCAGGAGTTTACTGCGCTGCGTGATATGCTCCTGATCCGCCGCTTCGAGGAAAAGGCAGGGCAGCTTTACGGCATGGGCGCAATCGGCGGCTTTTGCCATCTGTACATCGGGCAGGAAGCGGTCGTAACCGGCATCCAGATGGTGTTGAAGCCGGGCGACCAGATCATCACCGGCTATCGCGATCACGGACACATGCTGGCGACCGGCATGGATCCCAAGGGCGTGATGGCGGAATTGACCGGCCGTCGTCATGGCTATTCCAAGGGCAAAGGCGGCTCCATGCACATGTTCAGCAAGGAGAAGAATTTCTACGGCGGCCACGGCATCGTTGGCGCGCAGGTGCCGCTCGGCACCGGATTGGCCTTCGCCAACCGCTACCGCAGCAACGGCAATATCAGCGTCGCGTATTTCGGCGATGGCGCGGCCAACCAGGGCCAGGTCTATGAGAGCTTCAACATGGCCGAACTGTGGAAGCTGCCGATCATCTACGTCATCGAAAACAATCGCTACGCGATGGGTACCTCGGTGACGCGGTCGTCCGCGCAGACTGATTTCTCGAAGCGCGGTATCGCCTTTAATATCCCGGGCGAGCAGGTCGACGGAATGGATGTGCGCGCGGTGAAGGCAGCGGCCGAGCGTGCCGCAGCGTGGTGCCGCGAAGGCAAGGGGCCCTACATCCTTGAAATGCAGACCTACCGCTATCGCGGCCACTCGATGTCAGACCCCGCGAAATACCGGACTCGCGAGGAAGTCGAGAAGGTCCGTCACGATCAGGACCCGATCGAGCAGGTGCGCAAACGCTTGCTTGATGCCAAGGCCGACGAGGCGGAGTTGAAGAAGATCGATGCTGAAGTGCGTGAGATCGTCAACGAAGCCGCCGATTTCGCCCAGCATGATCCGGAGCCGGATGCATCCGAACTCTACACCGACATTTACCGTTAAGCGCGAGCAACAGACCATGCCGATACAAGTATTGATGCCCGCGCTCTCGCCCACGATGGAGAAGGGCAACCTTGCCAAGTGGCTGAAGAAGGAAGGCGACACTATCAAGTCCGGCGATGTGATCGCCGAGATCGAAACCGACAAGGCGACAATGGAGGTCGAGGCGACCGACGAAGGCACGCTCGGCAAGATTCTGGTGCCGGAAGGCACCGCCGATGTCGCGGTCAACACGCCGATCGCCACCATTCTGGCTGATGGCGAAAGCGCGGCCGATCTCGGCAAGGCGCCTGCCGTGCCGGCACCCGCACCAAAAGCGGACGCAGCACCGAGCCCGGCCGCCGCGCCTGCGCCGGCCGCGCCGAAATCTGATGCCGCCCCCGCCGCACCGGCGAGTCACGCCGCGCCCGATCCCGACATTCCGCCGGGCACCGAAATGGTGACGATGACAGTGCGCGACGCGCTGCGCGATGCCATCGCCGAGGAAATGCGTCGCGATGACGACGTCTTCATCATGGGCGAGGAGGTCGCCGAATATCAGGGTGCCTACAAGATCACGCAGGGCATCCTGCAGGAATTCTCCGCACGGCGCGTGATCGATACGCCGATCACCGAGCACGGCTTTGCGGGCGTCGGTGTCGGTGCGGCGATGGCGGGTCTAAAGCCGATTGTCGAATTCATGACCTTCAACTTCGCCATGCAGGCGATTGACCAGATCGTCAACTCGGCCGCCAAGACCCTCTATATGTCCGGCGGCCAGATGGGGTGTTCAATCGTGTTCCGCGGCCCGAACGGCTCGGCCGCGCGGGTTGCTGCCCAGCACAGCCAGGATTACGCGGCGTGGTACTCGCAGGTTCCGGGCCTCAAGGTGATCGCGCCCTACAGCGCGGCCGACGCCAAGGGTCTTCTGAAGGCGGCGATCCGCGATCCGAACCCGGTGATCTTCCTCGAGCACGAAATTCTTTACGGCCAGAGCTTCGAAGTGCCGAAGCTCGACGATTACGTGCTGCCGATCGGCAAGGCGCGCATCGCGCGGGTGGGCCAGCATGTCACGCTGATCTCGTGGTCGCATGCGATGACATGGACGCTGAAGGCCGCCGAAGAACTCGCCAAGGAAGGCATCGACGCAGAGGTGATCGACCTGCGTACCATCCGTCCGATGGATACCGAGACCTTGATCGCGTCGGTGCAGAAAACCGGCCGCGCCGTGGTTGTGGAAGAAGGCTGGCAGCAGTCTGGCGTCGGCTCCGAGATCGCCGCGCGGTTGATGGAGCATGCGTTCGATTATCTCGATGCACCGGTCGCGCGCGTGTCGGGCAAGGACGTGCCGATGCCTTACGCCGCCAATCTCGAAAAGCTTGCATTGCCGACGGTGGAGGAAGTTGTCGCCGCCGCCAAGGCTGTTTCATATCGCTAAGGGCAGGATCCGATCATGCCGATCAACATTCTGATGCCTGCTCTGTCGCCGACGATGGAAAAGGGCAACCTCGCCAAGTGGCTCAAGAAAGAGGGCGACAAGGTTTCCTCCGGCGACGTGATCGCCGAGATCGAAACCGACAAGGCGACGATGGAAGTCGAGGCGGTGGACGAGGGCACCATCGCGAAAATTCTGGTGCCGGAAGGCACCGCCGACGTGCCGGTTAATCAGGTGATCGCCGTGCTCGCTGGCGACGGCGAGGATGTGAAGGCCGCCGCCAGCGGTGGCGGCGCATCCGCTCCACCGCCGAAGGCAGCGGAAGCGCCGAAAGCGGCTGAAGCTCCGAAGCCTGCCGCAGCGCCAGCGCCCGCTGCAAAGCCGACGGCGTCTGCGACGCCAGCGCCGGCCGCTCCGCAAGCAGCGCCAGTTCAAAACGGCGCACGCACATTTTCCTCGCCGCTGGCGCGCCGTCTGGCGAAAGAAGCGGGCATCGACCTGTCGCGCGTCAATGGCACCGGTCCGCATGGCCGCGTCGTCGCCCGCGACATCGACGAGGCGAAATCCGGCAAGGGCTTGAAACCTGCCGCCGCTGGTGGTGGTGCCGCACCGTCCTACACGCCCGGCCCGAGCGATGCGCAGATCCTGGCGCTGTTCAACAAGGACAATTACGAGGCGGTGCCGCACGACCAGATGCGCAAGGTGATCGCGCAGCGTCTGTCGGCGTCCGACCGCGACGTGCCGCAATACTACCTCACCTGCGATTGCGACATCGGCAAGCTCGTCGCCGCGCGCGAGGAGATCAACGGTCTCGCGCCGAAGGACAAGGACGGCAAGCCGGCCTACAAGCTCTCAGTCAACGATTTTGTTATCAAGGCGCTCGCGATGGCGCTGCAGCGCGTGCCCAACGCCAACGTGACCTGGACCGACGAGGCAATGCTGCATCATAAGGTGTCTGACGTCTCGGTGGCGGTGTCGATCCCGACCGGCCTAATCACGCCGATTATCCGCAGTGCGCATGAGAAGTCGGTGGCGGCGATTTCCAACGAGATGAAGGATCTCGCCGCGCGCGCCAAGGCGCGCAAGCTCAAGCCCGAGGAATACCAGGGTGCGAGCACAGCGGTGTCGAACCTTGGCATGTACGGCATGAAGCAGTTTACCGCCGTCATCAACCCGCCGCAGTCGACCATTCTCGCGGTCGGCATGAGCGAGCAGCGGCCGGTGGTGCGCGACGGCAAGATCGAGATCGCGACCATCATGACGGTGACGCTGACCTGCGATCATCGTGCGATGGACGGCGCGCTCGGCGCGCAGCTTCTCAGTGCATTCCGCCTGCTGATCGAAAACCCGGTCATGATGGTGGTGTGAGGCGCGCGCCCCGCACCCTGAAACGCTCATGAAGTTTTTCGGCACGATCATCCTCGCAGCTATCGTTTCCACGCTCTTCGGGGGCATAGTGACGGTCGCGCTGTCATCTCTGGTGGCTTGCTGGCATGGCGGATGCGCTCTCAGCGGTACGCAGCAGGTTGCGCTGATGCCGTTTTATGCGGCCCTTGGCGGCATCGTGCTCGCTGTCGCTGCGGCGCGAAAACAGTGGCGCGAAGCCATGTTCTATGCCGTGCGGTTGCTTCTGCTGATTCCGGTCGTGCTCATCATTGTCGGCTTTGCTGCGGGCGCTTCGCCGCGCGCCCATGCGAAGTTCGAATTTGGTAACGCATTGTTGCTTTCGATCCCGTTCTGGGTCGTGATCGTCTCACAATGGTGGCTGGTACGCCGCGCGCTCGTCTTGCGCGAGGCGGTGCGTTCGTAACGGGTTGTCTTGTCGCGAAGGGTGAGGTCGGCAATGTTGCGGAACGGTCGTTGGCTGTTGGCTGCCATTCTTGTGTTTTTATTCACCGCTGCGCAGGCGGAGGTGAAGCCGAAGATCGGCAAGCTCGATGACGCGCCGAGGACAGTTCTCTACATCGGCAACAGCTTCTTTTATTACAACAACAGCCTGCACAACCACGTACTGAAGCTCGCGAACGCCGCCGATCCGGCGTCGCATTACAAGGCGACGTCGGCAACTATCAGCGGCTCGGGGCTGAACTGGCACGACGTCGAATCCCTGTTCGCGACCGACGGCATGGCGTCCTATTCGTTTGCGCCGGGCAACAAGGTGGTGATGAATACGCGCAACAAGAAGTTCGATGTGGCCATCATGATGGATTGCAGCCAGTGTCCGGTGCATCCGCAACTCAAGCCGTTCTTCACAGAGGCGGCAGCGAAGGACGCAGCGATCGTGCGCAAGCATGGTGCCGATCCGGTGCTGTTTATGTCGTGGGCCTATGCTGACAAGCCGGAGATGACCGAGCAACTGGCCGAGGCCTACACCACCGCCGGCAATGACAACAACATGCTGGTGATCCCGGCCGGTCTGGCTTTTGCCCGCGCCAAGAAAGAGCAGCCCGATCTTGTCCTTAACGTTGAGGACAAGCGGCATCCGACGCTGGCGGGTACATATCTTGCGGCCTGTACGGTGCTGGCGTCGGTCTACAAGCTCTCGCCGGTCGGCAATCACTATCACGCCGGCCTCGACGACAGGACAGCAGCCTTCCTGCAGAAGATCGCATGGGGCACCGTACAGGATTATTACAGGAAGTAGGCGCCTGTTGCGCCATCGTTTATTCTTCTCAATGATGCGCCTTGTGGCGAACGGAGCGTTTTATGGCTGATACCTCATTCGACGTCGTTGTGATTGGCGCCGGCCCCGGTGGCTATGTTACTGCCATTCGTGCCGCTCAACTCGGCTTCAAGACCGCGATTGTGGAGAAGCAGCATCTCGGCGGTATCTGTCTCAACTGGGGTTGTATCCCGACCAAGGCGCTGCTCCGCTCGGCGGAAATCTATCACTACATGCAGCACGCCAAGGACTACGGCCTGTCCGCTGAGAAAGTCGGCTACGATGCCAAGGCTGTCGTGGCCCGCTCGCGCGGCGTCTCCAAGCGCCTCAATGACGGCGTCGGCTTCCTGATGAAGAAGAACAAGATCAGCGTGATCTGGGGGGAGGCGACCATCGATGCGCAGGGCAAGATCACAGTGCAGGGCAGCAGCGCTGATGCCCCGAAGGGTGTACTCGGGGCGGGCAGCTATCAGGCCAAACACATCATCGTGGCAACCGGAGCACGGCCGCGCATGCTGCCGGGGCTCGAGCCGGACAAGAAGCTGGTCTGGACCTATTTCGAAGCGATGGTGCCCGAGAAGATGCCGAAGTCGCTGCTCGTAGTCGGCTCCGGTGCGATCGGCATCGAGTTCGCCTCATTCTATCGCACAATGGGTGCGGAGGTCACGGTGGTCGAGGTGCTGCCGCAGATCCTGCCGGTCGAGGACGCGGAGATCGCAGGGCTTGCACGCAAGCAGTTTGAAAAGCAGGGCATCCGCATCCTCACCGGCGCGAAGGTCATCAAACTCGACAAGCAGGCCGACAGTGTCACCGCCACCGTTGACCTTGGCGGCGGCAAAAGCGAGCAGATTGTTGCAGACCGCGTGATCTCGGCGGTCGGTGTGGTCGGCAACATCGAGAACCTCGGCCTCGAGAAGCTCGGTGTGAAGACCGACCGCGGCTGCATTGTGATCGATGGCTATGGCAAGACCAACGTGCCGGGCATCTATGCCATCGGTGACGTCGCCGGTCCGCCGATGCTGGCACATAAGGCCGAGCATGAGGGCGTGGTCTGCATTGAGGCGATCAAGGGCCTGCATCCGCATCCGATGAACAAGCTTCTGATCCCCGGCTGCACCTATTGCCATCCACAGGTGGCCTCCGTCGGTCTGACCGAGGCCAAGGCAAAGGAGGCGGGCAGGGATATCCGCGTCGGCCGCTTCCCGTTTGCTGGTAACGGCAAGGCGATTGCGCTCGGTGAAGATCAGGGGCTGATCAAAGTGGTTTTCGACAAGAAGACCGGCCAGTTGCTCGGCGCGCACATGGTGGGTGCGGAAGTCACGGAGTTGATACAGGGTTATGTGGTGGGGATGAATCTGGAGACTACCGAGGAAGAACTGATGCACACTATCTTCCCGCATCCGACGCTGTCGGAGATGATGAAGGAAGCAGTCCTCGACGCCTATGGCCGCACGCTGAACATGTAAAATCGGAGTGATCCCTTCCGGCGGAGGAGCGGGACGTTTGCGCAGACGCCATGCCAAAATGCTCTCGGTCGGGGCCGCAGCGATTTGGTCCGGCCTTCTTGGCCGGACTGGCTTTGCAGCCGAGCATTGCCGGGAACCGGTGGCAGCGACCCGGCAAATCCCGGTGTTTTCGCCGCCCGTGAGCATGGCCGTCACCGGCGCCGGGCGGCTCCAATTCTATTCGGCTCCCGACGCCCATTGCCCGATAAGGGGCGTTTTCGTTGTCCCCGAGGATGCTCTGGTTGCTTACGCCCAGTCCGCCGATGGCTGATCGTCCGTGATGTACCTGAATCCGAAAACCGGCGAGAGCGTCTCCGGCTGGGTCAGGTCGGCCCGACTGAAGATGATCGGCACGGTTGGTCCGCGGCAATAGCAGCGCGGTCGAGCCTAAAGGCGCGCCGCACCGCAGCGAGATGGTGGTTTGCGGCGCAGCGAATGTTGCGGAGTCGCCACAGTTTTTGAACATTTAACCCTTGTCGTAGGAAGCTCTTGCGCACGCCGCGATTTGGCCACACGCCTCCATGAAATCTTATTCATGTAGCGTGGATGTTGCGATCCGCCGCGTGAGAATGCGAAAGCCCGCTGTTTTAGGGATTTTCAGCAAAAGGGCTGCCGCGGCGAAGGTTTTTTTTAAGATGGATGCGAAGACCAACATCAAGTCGAGACTGCCGAGCCGCCATGTGACGGAAGGCCCGACCCGTGCTCCACATCGCTCCTACCTCTATGCTATGGGCCTCACCACCGAACAGATTCATCAGCCGTTCGTGGGCGTGGCGACCTGCTGGAACGAGGCTGCACCCTGCAACATTTCGTTGATGCGCCAAGCCCAAGCCGTAAAAAAGGGCGTTGCCACCGCTCGTGGTACCCCGCGCGAATTCTGCACCATCACCGTCACCGATGGCATCGCCATGGGACACGAGGGCATGCGGTCCTCGCTGCCATCGCGCGAGGTGATTGCCGATTCCGTTGAACTGACCATCCGCGGCCATTCCTACGACGCGTTGATCGGGCTCGCGGGCTGCGACAAGTCGTTGCCCGGCATGATGATGGCGATGTGCCGCCTCAACGTACCCTCGATCTTCATCTATGGCGGGTCGATCCTGCCCGGCAATTTCCGGGGCCAGCAGGTCACCGTGCAGGACATGTTCGAGGCGGTCGGCAAGCACTCAGTTGGTGAGATGTCGGACGCCGACCTCGACGAGATCGAGCGCGTGGCGTGTCCCTCAGCGGGCGCCTGCGGTGCACAATTCACGGCCAACACCATGGCGACCGTCTCCGAGGCGATTGGCCTCGCGCTGCCGTATTCGGCGGGAGCACCGGCGCCTTATGAGATTCGCGATGCATTCTGCGAGGCAGCTGGCGAGAAGATCATGGAGTTGATCGCCAAAAACATCAGGCCGCGCGAAATCGTCACCCGCAAGGCGCTGGAGAATGCCGCTGCTGTGGTGGCAGCTTCCGGCGGCTCGACCAACGCCGCGCTGCATCTACCCGCTATCGCCCACGAGTGCGGCATCGAGTTTGACCTGTTCGACGTCGCAGAAATCTTCAAAAAGACACCATATGTCGCGGATTTGAAGCCCGGCGGCCGTTATGTGGCCAAAGACATGTTTGAAGCTGGTGGCATCCCGCTGCTGATGAAAACGCTCCTGGATCATGGCTTCTTGCACGGCGACTGCTTGACCGTTACCGGCCGGACGATTGCCGAGAATCTGGCCAGCGTGAAATGGAATCCGCATCAGGATGTCGTGCGCCCCGCCGACAAGCCGATCACGGTGACCGGTGGTGTCGTAGGCATGAAGGGCAACCTTGCTCCCGATGGCGCGATTGTGAAAGTGGCTGGAATGTCCGTCCTGAAGTTCACCGGCCCAGCGCGCGTCTTCGATTGTGAGGAGGACGCGTTCGAGGCGGTGGACAAACGAAGTTATAAAGAAGGCGATGTTCTTGTCATCCGTTACGAGGGTCCCAAGGGAGGGCCCGGCATGCGCGAAATGCTGGCCACCACCGCGGCACTTTACGGGCAGGGGATGGGCACCAAGGTCGCCCTTATCACGGATGGTCGCTTCTCCGGCGCTACACGCGGCTTCTGCGTCGGCCATGTCGGCCCTGAGGCTGCGGTCGGGGGGCCGATCGGCCTTATCCAAAATGGGGATATTATCGAACTTGATGCCGAGGCCGGAACACTCAATGTAAAGCTGAGCGATGCCGAGCTCGCCGAGCGGCGCAAGGCTTGGAAACCGCGCGAAACCGGTACGGGTTCCGGGGCGCTGTGGAAGTATGCCCAGCAGGTTGGACCTGCGATCAAGGGCGCGGTGACCCACCCAGGACGGGCGGGTGAAAAGAGTTGTTATGCGGATATTTAAGGGTTCCGTGATTGTTGCGTGTGCGACCGCCGCCGTTTTTGCGATGACGCGGACCTACGCCTTCGATGGGACAGTCGATCCCGACAGCGCGTCTGCACCCCTCGGGGCGGTGACCACATCCTCCGGCGTCGCCGTGGTGAAGAAGACGCTGCCTCAGAACAGCAGCGCGCTGACTGCTCTGCAATATGCCGCCGAGGACGGGCACGCCGCCGCCCAGTGGAAGCTCGGCAAGATGTTCGCCGATGGCGTCGGCGTAGAGCGCGACGATCTGCGTGCCTTCGATTATTTCAGCCGCATCGCCAATCAGCACGCCGAAGATAACCCTGCTGCGCCGCAGGCCAGTATTGTAGCCAATGCGTTCGTGGCGCTAGGCCGTTATTACGCCGCGGGCATTGCCAATTCCCGCATTAAGCGCGACCCGGAACGGGCACGGGAGATGTTTTCCTATGCCGCGTCCTATTTTGGCAGCGCCGAGGCACAATACAGCCTGGCGCGGATGTATCTCGACGGCAAAGGCATCCAACGCGACGTAAAGTACGGCGTGCGCTGGCTCGGTCTTGCCGCGCACAAGGGCCAGCATGAAGCACAGGCGCTGCTCGGCCAGATGCTGTTCAACGGCGACCATCTGCAGCGACAGGCTGCACGCGGCCTCATGTGGCTGACACTCGCACAGGAGAGTGCCGCGCCGGACGAGAAGTGGATTCACCAGAGCTACAATGAGGCGATTTCTAAAGCCTCGGAGGATGACCGGGCCATGGCTCTGCAAATGCTGCAGCGCTGGGTGCAGGGTCGGCGGGACTGATCTGTCATTCGGGGTATCGCGCTCCTGCGCGGTGATCCGGAATCTCGCGCGGGCACCCTGAGATTCCGGGTTCGCTTGCTTCGCTCGCGCCCCGGAATGACCTCATCCAGTACTAAAAATCCAGATCCGCCCACACCGGCACATGATCCGAAGCTTTTTCCCAGCCGCGTACATGCTTGTCGATGCCGACCGCTTGCAAGCGATCGCTCGCAGGTGGTGACATCAGCAAATGATCGATGCGAATGCCGTTGTTCTTCTGCCAGGCGCCCCCCTGATAATCCCAAAACGTATACTGCTGTGGCGCATCTGAGGTTGCGCGGAAAGCGTCGGTCAGACCGAGGTTGAGCAGCGTCTGAAACTTGTCGCGAGTTTGCGGCAGGAACAGCGCATCTTCAAGCCATGCCTGCGGATTGTAGACATCAACCGGCGTCGGGATGACGTTGAAGTCGCCGGCCAGCACGAATAGTTCTTCTGACTTCAGTCGCTCGCGCGCGTAGTCGATCAGTCGGTCCATCCATCGCAGCTTGTACGGATATTTTTCGGTGTTTATCGGATTGCCGTTCGGCAGATACAGGCAGGCGAGGCGGAAGGTGCCGTTCTTGTGAGAGACCACGCCTTCGAGAAAACGCGCGTGGAGGTCCTCGGGATCTCCCGCGAGTTGCGGCTTGGTTTCCTCGAAGCGATATTTGGAAAGCAGGGCGACGCCGTTGAAGGTCTTCTGTCCGTGCGTCACGACATTGTAGCCGAGCGCCTCGATCGGCTCGCGTGGAAACGCATCGTCGAGGCATTTGATTTCCTGAAGGCAGACGAGATCAGGCTCGCGCTTCTTCAGCCATGTCAGCAGGTGGTCGAGGCGCTGGCGCACCGAATTGACATTCCATGTCGCAATGCGCATGGGCGGTGTCAGATCGAGAAGCTGGTGCCGCAGCCGCAGGAGGCGGTGGCGTTCGGATTGTGGACGCGGAACGACGCGCCGATCAGGTCATCTACGAAGTCGAGTTCGGAGTCCGCGAGGAATGGAGCCGAAGAAGGATCAACCAGCACCACGGCACTATCACGCACGATCACGAGGTCGTCCTCGGCCTGAGTCTTGTCGATGTCGAACTTATACTGGAAGCCGGAGCAGCCGCCGCCCTCGACGCTGATGCGCAGCTTGGCGCCGTCCCCTTCACCCTTGAGGATTTCGCCGATCCGCCGCGCTGCCCGCTCGGAGATTGTCACATTTGCGGTCATATCCGCCCTCCCTCAGAATCCCGAAGTTTGAATCTGTTCCTGTCCATAGTTAAGTACTCACCACGCCAGAATCAAACGCCAAAGGAGCGTCACCAATGTCCGTGGGACGGGCGGCGCCTGCCGCGCCTTACCGCTGTGACCCGGATCTGAGCCGCGGCCGCCGCTTCGACGAGCCGCCGAGCCGCCACCGCAGCGTCTTTCGCCGTGATTGCGACCGGGTGATCCACTCCACCGCGTTCCGCCGCCTCAAGCACAAGACTCAGGTCTTCATCTTCCACGAGGGCGACCACTATCGCACCCGGCTAACCCATAGTCTGGAGGTGGCGCAGATTGCCCGCGCGCTGGCGCGCCAACTGGGACTGGATGAGGACCTTACCGAAACCCTCGCGTTGGCTCATGATCTCGGCCATCCGCCGTTCGGCCATGCGGGTGAACGAGCGCTCGACGCCTGCCTGAAGGACCATGGCGGGTTCGATCATAACGCCCAGTCGCTGCGCATCGTCACCTCGCTGGAGCGCCGTTATCCAGCGTTCGATGGTTTGAACCTGACCTGGGAATCGCTCGAGGGCATCGTCAAGCACAACGGTCCGCTGATCGGCCGCGACGGCAACCCGCTCGGACCTTATGCGGCCCGCGGCCTGCCGGTGGGGATTACGAGCTATAACGCCGCGCACGATCTTGAACTGGCGTCCTATGCCTCGCTGGAAGCACAGGCCGCGGCGATCTCCGACGACATTGCCTATAACGCCCACGACATCGACGACGGCCTGCGCGCGGGCTTGTTCACGCTCGGCAATCTCAACGTCATTCCGCTGATCGCCGACATCAACGGCCGGATCATCTCGCGCTTTCCCGGCATCGACGAGGAACGCCACGGTGCGGAGCTGGTGCGAGAACTGATCTCATACTGGATCGAGTCCGCGTTCTCTGAGACCATACGGCGGGTTGCGGCGACAGCTCCGCAATCCGTGGAGGACGTACGCGATGCTGATGGCCCTCTCATCGCCTTCAATACAAAGGCGAGGGAGGCGGAGCAGGCAATCAAGGCGTTCCTATGGGAGCGGATGTACCGCCACGAGCGGGTGATGCGGGTGATGACGGAGGCTGAATCCGTCGTCGCCGATCTGTTCGATCGCTACAGCCGATACCCCGACGACCTGCCTGCCGACTGGGCCCACGGGGATTCGGGCGACGACGAGGAGGCGGCGCGACGGATCGGCAATTTCATCGCCGGAATGACTGACCGCTATGCCATCATCGAGCACCGGCGCCTCTTTGACTCGACCCTTGAATTGCGTTAGGCGCGCAGGTGAATTTAACCGATTATAGCCGCCGTTACAGGAGATTCGCGTTGTCCGTCCCGACCCAGCCAGCCCATCTTTTTGCAGACATTCTGGGCCGGGTTCATGGCGTCTGCCGCGCGCTGATAACCGAGGGCGTGTTGCCGGAGGGCATTGACCTGTCACGCATCGTGGTCGAGCCGCCCAAGGACGCGACCCATGGCGATATGGCGACCAACGCGGCCATGGTGCTCGCCAAAGAGGCCAAGACGAAGCCGCGCGATCTTGCCGACAAGATTAGCGACAGGCTGCGCACCGATCCCCTGGTGCGGGCGGCGAGCGTGGCGGGACCGGGCTTCATCAATCTCACGCTGACGAACGAAGCGTGGTTCGAGGCGCTGCACACGGTACTGCGCGCGGGCGAGAGCTATGGCCGCTCGCACATCGGTGCGGATGAGAAGATCAACGTCGAATACGTCTCCGCCAATCCGACTGGGCCGATGCATGTCGGCCATTGCCGAGGTGCGGTGTTCGGGGACGCGCTCGCCTCGCTGCTGGCATTCGCCGGCTATGGCGTGACCAAGGAATACTACATCAACGACGCCGGCGCGCAGGTCGATGTGCTCGCGCGCTCGGCGCACCTGCGCTACCGCGAAGCACTAGGCGAGACCATTGGTGAGATTCCGGAGGGACTTTATCCCGGCGATTATCTCAAGCCGGTGGGTGAGGCGCTTGCGTGCGAGTATGGCGACAAGCTTGTGAAGCAGCCGGAGGCGGAGTGGCTGCCGCTGGTGCGCGACAAATCCATCGCGATGATGATGGAGATGATCCGGGGTGATCTCGCGGCGCTGAATATCAAGCATGATGTGTTCTTCTCGGAACGCTCGCTGATAGCGGGCGGCGCCGATCAGGTCAGCGCGACCATCGCGGGCTTGCGCGTGAAGGGCGATGTCTACGAAGGCCGTCTGCCGCCACCGAAGGGCGCGCCGGTCGAGGATTACGAGGACCGCGAGCAGACGCTGTTCCGTGCCACCGCGTTCGGCGACGACGTCGATCGCCCGCTGAAGAAGTCGGATGGCTCCTACACCTATTTCGCGTCCGACATCGCTTATCACAAGAACAAGTTCGATCGTGGCTTCCGCAACATGGTCGATGTGTGGGGCGCTGATCACGGTGGCTACATCAAGCGCGTGCAGGCGGCGATCAAGGCGGTGACCGCGGGCGAGGCTGAACTCGACGTCAAGATCGTCCAACTCGTGCGGCTGTTGCGCAATGGCGAGCCGGTGAAAATGTCGAAGCGTGCCGGTGACTTCGTGACGCTACGTGAAGTGGTGGATGAAGTCGGTTCCGACGCCGTGCGCTTCATGATGCTGTTCCGCAAGAACGATGCGGTGCTCGATTTCGATCTTGCCAAGGTGCTGGAACAGTCCAGGGACAATCCGGTGTTCTATGTGCAGTACGGCCACGCGCGCGGGCATTCGGTGTTCAAGAACGCCCGCTCCACGGTTCCCAATCTGCCCGAGGATGACGGGAAGCGGCGTGTCTATCTTGGCTCGGCCGAGGTGGAACGGCTTAACGACCCGGTGGAATTGTCGCTGATCCGGCAGCTCGCTTTGTTCCCGCGTACGCTGGAAGCCGCAGCGCTGGCCCATGAGCCGCACCGCATCGCGTTTTATCTCTATGATCTTGCAAGCGAGTTTCACGCGCTCTGGACCAAGGGCCGCGATGCGCCTCATTTACGCTTCATTATAGAGAATGATGCTGGAATTACCACCGCGCGACTGGCCTTGGTTCAAGGCGTCGTCTCGGTTCTGGCATCCGGCCTCGCCGTCCTCGGCGTCCATGCTCCGAACGAGATGCGATAAAGGTGACTGTCCGTCCACACGGGGATGACGTGGCGGCAGCCAGGAACGGCAAACTGGATTATGTTGCGTGAGTCTGCCGTCTCCGCAGGGGATGCGAGATCACATGTCTGATCGTTACCATGACAGGCCGTTTCCGCCCGATGATCGGGATCACGGCCATGCGCCTCATCAACAAGGCGCGGACGACCCACTGGCGGAGCTTGCCCGCCTGATCGGCCAGACCGACCCATATTCCAGCTTTGGCCGCCATGCGGCCCAGCCCGCTCCTGCTCATAAGGAGCCGGCTTACGACGATCAGCCCGATCCTCATGATGACATGGGCTACGATCCTCATCACGATGACCCGCCGCTGCCGTCCTGGATGCGTCCGCGCGATCCTGCGCCGCCGCCCGCGCCCGACGATTACAACTATCCAGCCACGACCTCCGAGCAGACCTACAATCGCCATTCGGGCTACCGGCTCGGCTATGAGGTGTCGCGGTTCGATTCTCAGCAGGAAGCGGATTCGTCTTATGCCGAGAGTGGCCAGAATCATTACGATGATGGCGGTTATCGCCAGGATGCCTATGGGCAAGCCGCTTATGGGCAGGGCGCTTACGCGCAGGATGGTTACGCTCAAGGCGGCTATGACCAGAGCCAGTATGGTCAGGGTCAGGATCGTTACGATCAGGTTCTTTACGGCGAGCAGCCCCGTCAGCGGCAGGGTGGTGCGCCTTATGCCGCCTACGATGAGGGCTATGACGAAGATGCCTATGATCAGCATTATGCGGACGAGGCAGAGCAGCCGAAGCGCCGCGGCGGCATAACGACGGTTGCGGCCGTGCTTGCACTTGCCGTGCTTGGCACCGCTGGAGCCTACGCCTATCGGTCGATCGTGGGTTCACCGCGCAGCGGAGAGCCCCCCGTTATCAAGGCCGATGCCAGCCCGAACAAGGTCATTCCCGAAAGACAGGCGAGCGAGAAACAAATCTACGATCGTGTCGGTGACAGGTCCGGCGAGCAGATGGTATCACGCGAGGAACAGCCGGTGGACGTCGATACTCGTTCCGGTGGGCCGCGCGTGGTATTCCCGCCGTTGACCCAGAACCCGTCGCCGCCGTCCGGTGCATCGGTTTCACCTGCGGCTCGTCCCACAGGGCCGGGTGTTGCTAACGGAACCCTGAGCGGAGAAGTTCCGCGCCGGATTCGTACCGTCAGCATTCGCCCGGATCATACCGATATGACCTCGCAGACGAATGCTGCCCCGCCGCCTGCGCCCGTGCCGGTTCAATCGACCCCGACAAGGGCTCCGGCGGCTGCTTCTTCCAACGCGCCGCTCGCTCTTTCGCCTCAGAGAGCTCTGCAAGCTCCGGAGACCCATTCTCGCGTTGCCTCGCTAGCGGCCCCGGTGGGGGTGCCGACGGCGTCCGGTTCCTACGTCCAGGTATCCTCGCAGCGCTCAGAAGCCGACGCGATGACCTCCTACAAGGTGCTGCAGGGCAAGTATCCGGGTATCCTCGGCTCGCGGCATTCGACCGTGCGCCGTGCGGATCTCGGCTCCAAGGGTGTCTACTATCGCGCTCTGGTGGGGCCGTTCGCCTCAACCGACGAAGCCACCCAATTCTGTCTAAATCTGCAATCGGCAGGGGGTAAGTGCATCGTCCAGAGGAATTAGCGGCTGTTTCCTTGACCCTTGAGGCGGGCGCGGGCTAATCGCCCCTGATGGCTATTCGTGCTTTCATCACTGGCGTCTCTGGCCCTGTCCTGACTGACGGGGAGCGAGCATTCTTGCGTGTGGAACAGCCGTGGGGCTTCATCCTGTTCAAGCGCAACGTTGAGAGCCCGGCGCAAGTCGCTGGGCTGGTTGCGGAGTTGCGCGCTGCCGTGGACCGGCCGGACGCGCCCGTGCTGATTGACCAGGAGGGCGGCCGGGTGCAACGGCTCGGGCCGCCGCACTGGCCGCGCTATCCGGCCGGGGCTGTGTTCGGCGCATTGTATGACCAGACCTCCGAGAAGGGCCTGCGGGCCGCATGGCTGTCGTCGCGCCTGATCGCGGCGGATCTGGCCGCACTCGGCGTCAGCATCGACTGCCTGCCGCTGGCTGATGTGCCGGTCGCGGGGGCTGATGCTGTGATCGGCGACCGGGCCTACGGCACCACGCCTGAGAAGGTCGCCGCCATCGCCCGCGCGGTCTCGGAGGGGCTGCGCGACGGTGGCGTTTTACCAGTTTTGAAGCACATCCCCGGTCATGGCCGCGCGACCGCCGACAGCCATCTGCGGCTCCCGACCGTGGATACGCCGCGCGCGGAACTGGAACGCACCGATTTTGTAGCGTTTTCGCGCCTCGCGGACCTGCCGATGGCGATGACCGCACATGTTGTGTTTAGCGCACTCGATGCCGCCCAACCGGCGACCACTTCTGCGACAATCATTGCTCAGGTGATTCGCGGCGCGATGGACTTCCAAGGCTTGCTGATGAGTGATGACGTTTCGATGAATGCTCTGAGCGGCTCGATCGCCGAACGCACCCGCGCGAGCATCAATGCGGGATGCGACGTCGCCCTTCATTGCAACGGCAGGATGGACGAGATGTGTGCGGTGGTGAGCGAGGCGCCTGTGCTCGCAGGCGAGGCGCTGCAACGTGCCGACCGCGCACTGGCCACCCGCAGGTCGCCGCAGCCGTTCGACCGCGACGCCGGCCGCGCGGAGCTTGATGAACTGATCGCACAGGCGGGGATCGCATGAGCGCCGAGATTTTATCGTTCGAGACTGGACAGCCTGCCGTTGGCGCTGAGCGCGCTCAGGACGAGCCGGCGCTGGTTGTCGATGTCGAGGGCTATGAAGGCCCGCTTGACCTTTTGCTTGCGCTGGCTCGCCAGCAGAAGGTTGACCTCGCCAAGATTTCCATTCTGGCACTGGCCAACCAGTACCTCGTTTTCATTGAGGCTGCTCGTAAGCTGCGGCTTGAGCTTGCCGCCGACTATCTGGTGATGGCCGCGTGGCTTGCGTATCTCAAATCGCGTCTACTGTTGCCCGAACCACCGACGCCGGACGGGCCAAGCGCCGAGGACATGGCGAGCGCGCTCGCTAACCGCCTGCGCCGCCTCGAGCAGATTCGTGAGGCCGCCAATCGCCTGATGACGCGCCCGCAACTTCGCCGCGATATCTTTCCGCGCGGGCTGCCGGAGCAGATTGCGCAGATCAGGCATCCGCAGTGGAATGCGACGCTTTATGATTTGCTGTCGGCCTATGCTGCGCAACGCCAGCAGCATGTGCTCGCGAGCGTGCATCTGGCGCGACGCACGGTCTGGTCGCTCGCGGAAGCGCGCGCTTCGCTGGAACGGCTTGTCGGCGTCGCCGACGATTGGAGCAGGCTCGACGAATATCTCGTGTCCTATGTGATTGATCCCTCGCAGCGCGTCACGGTGATGGCCTCGAGTTTCGCGGCGGCGCTCGAACTGGTGCGCGAAGGCATCGTCGATATTCACCAGCAGAACGCGTTCGCGCCGATCTATTTTCGTAAGCATGCGGCGGCCGGGCAGGGTGCGTTCGAACCCCAAGCCCCGGTCGAGTAAGTGGAAGAAGGAGAATCCGTCATGGCCACCAACCTGGCTACCAAACCCGTCGAGGACACTGGTCCCTCGCACGAGACGGCCGAATCCTCGCCCGAGACGGCTGTACGTCCTGAGGAGTTGCGTCTTCTCGAGGCGATGCTGTTTGCTTCCACGGAGCCGCTCGACGTGGCGGCGCTCGCCAGGCGTCTGCCGGAGGACGCAGACGTGAAGGCGCTGCTCGAACAGTTGCAGGCGGATTATGCAATGCGCGGCGTCAATCTCGTACGCGTCGCCAACAAATGGACGTTCCGCACCGCCACCGACCTGTCTTGGCTGATGACGCGCGAGAGCACCGAGACACGGCGTCTGTCGCGGGCCGCGATCGAGACGCTCGCGATCATCGCCTATCATCAGCCGGTGACGCGCGCCGAGATCGAGGAGATTCGCGGCGTCATCACCTCGAAGGGCACGCTCGACGTGCTTTTGGAGACGGGCTGGATCCGTCCGCGCGGCCGCCGCAAGACGCCTGGCCGTCCGCTGACGTTCGGCACCACCGAGGCGTTCCTGTCGCAGTTCAGCCTGGAGCAGTTGGGCGATCTGCCGGGTCTCGACGAACTGAAGGGGTCGGGTCTGCTCGACACCCGCCTCCCGACCGGCTTCAGCGTGCCGTCGCCGTCGGACGATCCGGCGCTGCGCGACGATGAGGAGCCTTTGGAATCGGGCGACGAGCTGCAACTGACGCTGGCGCCGATTCCGGACCCCGAAGAGCCCAATTCTGGGGAATCCACGGGAGCGTGATCGGGCTCGCGTGTAACGCGCGTGGGTGGCTTTGCGTAGAGTTGTCGAAGCCCTGAACACGAGTCCTGAAAATGCTTCTTTTTGTCCTGGCCTATCTCGGCGGCGTGCTGACCATTATCAGCCCCTGCATTCTCCCGGTTTTGCCATTTGTGTTTGCGCGCGCCGACCGGCCGTTCCTCAAGAGCGGCCTGCCGATGCTGGTCGGCATGGCGCTGACATTCGCGCTGGTGGCGACGCTCGCGGCTGTGGCCGGCGGATGGGCGGTTGCAGCCAATGAATATGGCCGGATTGCCGCACTGGTGCTGCTGGCCGTGTTCGGCGTCGCGCTGCTGTTCCCAGCAATTGCGGATCGCGCAACGCAGCCGCTGGTCACGCTCGGCGGGCGGCTGTCGCAATCGGCGGGAGGCTCTGGCGGCTTTCTGCCCTCGCTGCTTCTAGGTGTCGCCACCGGACTATTGTGGGCGCCCTGCGCAGGTCCCGTACTGGGATTGATACTGACCGGGGCGGCGCTGCGAGGCGCGAATGTGCAGACCACGTTCCTGCTGCTGGCCTATGCAGCTGGGGCAGCAACATCGCTTGCGTTGGCGCTTCTGATTGGTGGGCGTGTGTTCATGGCGATGAGGCGCTCGCTCGGCGCGGGGGAATGGGTGAGGCGCGGCCTTGGCGCGCTGGTGCTCGTTGCTGTCGCCGCTATCGCGCTCGGCGTCGATACCAATTATCTCACCAATGTTTCGCTGGCACAGACCGCAGCCGTTGAGCAAGCGCTGATCGACAAGTTTCGCGAACCGGATAACGCCGCGATGGCTCCCGCGGGCGAGGCAATGCAGCCGAACCCTTCGATGATGATGAAGGCGAATGCGTCAGAAGAGGGCGCCGGCGTATTGCCGGTGGAAGGCCAGCTTCCCTCGCTCGACGGTGCGGTCGAATGGCTGAACTCGCAACCGCTGACAGCAGAAGCCTTGCGTGGCAAGGTAGTGCTGGTCGATTTCTGGACTTATTCCTGCATCAACTGCCTGCGTGCCATACCTTATGTTCGCGCCTGGGCCGAGAAGTACAAGGACGGTGGTCTTGTGGTGATCGGCGTGCACACGCCGGAATTCGCTTTCGAAAAGCAGCCCGCCAATGTCAAAAAGGCGCTGGCCGATCTCAAGATCAACTATCCCGTTGCCGTCGACAACAATTACAGTATCTGGCGCGCGTTCAATAACATGTACTGGCCGGCGCATTACTTCATCGATGCGCAGGGTCGCATCCGTTATCATCATTTCGGCGAGGGCGAATACGCCAAGTCCGAAGAAGTGATCCGGCAGTTGCTGCGCGAGGCGGGAAAGAATGTTCCCGAGCAGTTGGTGGATGTGCGTGGCACCGGCGCGGAAGCTGCGCCCGACATGGCCAATATCAAATCGCCGGAGACCTATCTCGGCTACGATCGCACGGAGAACTTCATGTCGCCGGGCGGCGTGGTGCGGGACAAAAGCCACGATTACGAAGCGGGCGCGCTCAAGCTGAACGACTGGTCGCTCGCGGGAAAGTGGACCGTTGATCCGGAGAATGCCGCGCTTGATGCGGCGGGCGGGGCGATCCGTTATCGCTTCCATGCCCGCGACCTTCATCTCGTGCTCGGCCCGGGAACGGATAGCAAGCCCGTTCGTTTCAAGGTGACGATCGACGGAGCGAGTCCGGGTACAGATCACGGCGTCGATACTAACGCCAACGGCGAAGGAACTGTGACCGGACAGCGGCTCTACCAGCTTGTCCGGCAGCAAGGCGAGGTGCGTGACCGGACCTTTGAAATCCAGTTCCTGGATCCTGGCGTGCAGGCCTTCGCCTTCACCTTTGGTTGAAGGCGGGATTGTGTTTTCTGTCCTGATATTAACGATCCAAGGAATGAGGCTTGCCGGAATAGGGCCTGAATGCCGCAACGCGGCTTAAGTCCTTGTTTTTGGGCCTCCCAGCGCCTAGGTTCGAGGCCAATAGGCCGGTTCAGCCGGCAAAGCGTTCACGTGGAGGACACTATGGGCTCGATGAGCATTTGGCACTGGATCGTCGTCATCGGCGTGGTCCTTCTGTTGTTTGGTCGTGGCAAGATTTCCGATCTGATGGGCGACGTCGCGCAAGGCATCAAGGCCTTCAAGAAGGGCATGGCTGAGGACGACAAACCGGCTGAGAAGTCCGAGCCGGTGAAGACCATCGACAACACCGCCACGCCGCCGCAGCCTGCGCCGCGCCACGATGTCGGCAGCAACGCCGTCTGAGCCGAGCCGGACTTAAACATCGCGCGACAGCGAAGCGGCGCTTACGCGAAGCGGAATGATTCATGTTCGACATCGGGTGGAGTGAACTGGTCGTCATCGGCGTGGTTGCGCTGATCGCCATCGGTCCGAAAGAACTGCCCGGCGTATTGCGTATGATCGGACAGTGGGTTGGTAAAGCCCGTCGTATGGCGTCTGACTTCCAGGGTCAGTTCAACGAGGCGATGCGCGAGGCCGAAATGGCCGACATCAAGAAATCGTTCGACGACATCAGCGCCGCATCGCGCGACCTGCACCCAACGAAACTGCTGGCCTCGCTGGAAGAACATGCCCGCGAGCGCGAGCAGGAAGAACAACGCGCCGCGCCGGCGGTCTCCGATACGCCTGCTTCCGAACCTGCACCGATCGAACCGGCCGAGACGGCAGCAGCCCCTGTCGAAGGGCAGGCGCCCGCGCTGATGAAGCAGACACCAGACGCGCCTCCGACCGCGCCGGAATCCAAAGCCTCATGAGCTCTGAAGACATCGAAGCCAGCAAGGCGCCGTTGATGGAGCACCTGATCGAGCTGCGTTCGCGGCTCATCAAGGCGCTGCTCGGTTTCGCTCTCGCCTTCATCCTGTGCTTCGTGTTCGCCAAGCAGATCTACAACGTGCTGGTTTGGCCGTTCGTCTGGGTTGCGGGGCCGGAGAATTCAAAATTCATCTATACGGCGCTACTGGAGTACTTCATCACTCAACTGAAGCTCGCGCTGTTCGGTGCTGGGTTCATCTCGTTTCCGATCGTGGCAACGCAGATCTATAAATTCGTGGCGCCTGGCCTCTACAAGCACGAGCGCGGCGCATTCCTGCCATATCTGATCGCGACCCCGATCTTCTTCGTCCTTGGCGCGCTGCTGGTCTATTTCCTCGTGCTGCCGATGCTGATCCGCTTCTCGCTCGGCATGCAGCAAATGGGCGGGGCGGAGACGGCGCAGATCGCGCTGTTGCCCAAGGTCGGCGAATATCTGTCGTTGATGATGTCGCTGGTCTTTGCCTTCGGCGTCGCATTCCAGTTGCCGGTGGTGCTGACGCTGCTCGGGCGCATCGGGGTGCTGACCTCGCAGCAATTGCGAGCCAAGCGCCGGTATTTCATCGTGGTCGCCTTCATTATCGCGGCAGTGTTGACGCCGCCCGACGTCATCAGCCAGTCCTCGCTCGCGCTGCCGTTGCTGCTTCTCTACGAAGGCTCGATTATTGCCGTTTCGATGGTCGAGAAGAATGCGGCGAAGCGGAAGGCGGCTCAGACGCCGCCCGACGTGCCATCCGAGACGCCGCCTGCGCTGCCGCCTGCCGAATAAGACCCGGCCTGTCTGCTTTGCTATTATTGCGAAACCCTCTGCGATTCGGGCTTCCGCACGTCGCCGAGTTGTTCTAACCCCACCTTTTCTGAAGTGCCGCGGCCACCTCCGGCCTGCGACGGACATCCGCCATGCATGACATTCGATCCATTCGCGACAATCCCGCCGCTTTCGACACGGCCCTGAAGCGCCGGGGGCTTGGGCCGCTGTCGGCCTCGCTGCTGGCGATCGACGAGAAGCGCCGCGGCGCCATTCAGGAGGCCGAGCAGGCGCTGGCGCGCCGCAATGCGGCTTCAAAGGAGATCGGCGAGGCCAAGAAAACCAACGACGCCGCGCGCGCCGACGCGCTGATGAACGAGGTTTCGGCGCTCAAAGCGAAGCTGCCGGAGATGGAAGCGGCGGCGAAAGGGTTCGAGGACGAACTGAAAACCGCGCTGGCGCAGATTCCGAACCTACCGCTTGATGAAGTGCCGGATGGTGCCGACGAGCACGGCAACGTGCAGCATCATGTCTATGGCGCGGCGCGCAGCTACGCGTTCAAGCCGAAGGAACATGTCGCCCTCGGCGAGGGGCTCGGCTTCATGGATTTCGAGCGGGCAGCGAAGCTTTCCGGTGCGCGCTTTGTCGTGCTGAAGAAGGGCCTGGCGCGGCTCGAGCGTGCCATCGGCCAGTTCTTCCTCGACGTGCACACGGCCGAACATGGCTACACCGAAGTCAATCTGCCGCTCTTGGTGCGCGATGATGCGATGTTCGGCACCGCGCAATTGCCGAAGTTTGAAGTGGACCAATTCTCGACAATACCTGCGCCAAGCTTTCAATGCGAAAGAGTTGAGCTATTGCAGCGATTAAGGACCGAAATAAATTGGGACGAAGAGATTGAAAATGAGAATATCGATGCTTCCTTACTCGATGCGTTGGAGGGGCAGATTGATTGGGAAAGAGAGATCGAAAATGATCGTCTGTGGCTAATTCCAACGGCAGAGGTCTCACTTACCAATCTCGTTCGCGAATCCATCCTTGACGAAAAAGAACTGCCGATGCGCCTCACCGCGCTGACGCCATGCTTCCGCGCGGAAGCAGGCGCGGCGGGGCGCGATACGCGCGGCATGATCCGCCAGCATCAGTTCACCAAGGTCGAACTGGTCTCAATCACGACGCCGGAAGAATCGAAGAACGAGCACGAACGCATGCTGTCCTGCGCGGAGGAAGTGTTGAAGCGCCTTGGCCTGCATTATCGCGTGATGACGCTGTGCACCGGCGACATGGGCTTCGCGTCACAAAAGACCTACGACATCGAGGTATGGATGCCGGGACAGGGCGAGAACGGCATGTTCCGTGAGATTTCGTCCTGCTCGGTGTGCGGCGATTTCCAGGCGCGCCGCATGGACGCGCGCTATCGCGGCCCCGACAACAAGCCGCGCTTTGTCCACACGCTGAATGGCTCTGGCACGGCGGTTGGCCGCGCGCTGATCGCGGTGATGGAGACCTACCAGCAGGAAGATGGCTCGATCGCGGTACCGGACGTGCTGCAGCCATACATGGGCGGCTTGAAGGTGATTGCGAAGGACAATTAAGACGATGCGCATTCTCTGCACGAACGACGACGGCATTCACGCGCCGGGCATCAGTGTCAATGAGGAGATCGCGCGGCAATTGTCGGACGATGTCTGGATCGTGGCTCCCGAGCTTGATCAATCCGGCGTGTCGCATTCGCTGTCGCTGAACGATCCGCTGCGGTTGCGCGAGATTGACGACCGGCATTTCGCCGTACACGGCACGCCGACCGACTGCGTTATCATGGGCTCGCGGCACGTGCTGCCGGGCAAGCCGGATGTGGTGATCTCGGGTGTCAACAAGGGTCGCAATGTTGCGGAGGACGTTGTTTATTCGGGCACCATCGCGGGTGCGCTGGAAGGCACCATTCTCGGTCTGCCGTCATTCGCTCTGTCGCAGGAATTCGGCGGGCGAGAGAACCGCAACAAGCCGATGTGGGATGTTGCGCGCGCTTACGGCGCCAATATCATCCGCAAGGTGTTGAGGCTCGGGGTGCCGCACGACACCGTCATCAATATCAACTTTCCGGCCTGCCGGCCCGAGGACGTGAAGGGCATCGTGGTAGCGCGACAAGGCAAGCGCAATCAGGGGTTCTTGCGTATCGATGGACGCGAGGACGGCCGCGGCAATCCGTATTACTGGATCGGATTCCAGGCTTTCGAGAAAATCGACCCGCCGGGTGAAGGCACGGATCTGGCCGCGCTCGATGGTGATTACGTCTCGGTCACGCCGCTACGGCTCGATCGTACCGATGTCGTGTTTGCGGAAGAATTGAAGACGCTGTTCTGAAGCTACGCGGCTTCGCCGCGCAGCGTGGTGTCGATCATCTTCGCCAGCGTTTCTATCTGGAACGGCTTTTGAAGTGTGGGACGGTCACGAAACTTTTCGGGCAGCCCATGCACGCCATAGCCGGTGGCGAATACAAACGGACGGTTGCGTAATTGTACGGCTTCGGCGACCGGAGAGATCACCTTGCCGTTGACGTTGACGTCTAGAATGGCGATGTCGAAATTGGTGCACTGAACGAGACGCACGGCTTCGTCTATGTCACCAGCTTCGGCTGCGACATGATAGCCGAGTTCCTCAAGCATGTCGGAAACCATCATCCTGATCATGACTTCGTCTTCAACCAGGAATACCGATCGCCGCCGTTCGCCGCTGCCCGCCATTCGATCCCCAACTGCCGGATCGTTCCGATCCTCAGGCGGATCATAAGAGCGTTTCAGCAGTTCGTCACCTGTTCTTGTTCCATCGATTGAATGGAAAACAAGCAAAAGCCGTGACTCGCGGAGAATCCAATATAACCTGTGTCTATCGGATGGCAGATGATGGCGGCGTCAGGGCAATCGGGACGGGAGAAACTCAACTTTCAGCTATCTTTGCGGCGGCGCGGGATCAGCGATCAGACAGTGCTGCGCGCGTTGGAAGATGTGCCACGGGATCTGTTCGTCGACCCGCGCGATAAGGAATTTGCCTACGCAGACACCGCTCTCGGCATCGCCTGCGGCCAGACCATCAGCCAGCCTTACGTTGTCGCCTACATGACGGAACAATTGCGGACACATCCGCGGCATCGCGCACTCGAGATCGGTACTGGCTCCGGCTATCAGGCGGCAGTGCTATCGCACTTGTGCCGGATTGTCGTGACGGTGGAGCGTTATCGTACGTTGGTAGATGCGGCGCGGCGGCGCTTCGCGTCGCTTGGTTACGGCAATATCGAAGTCCTGTTTGGTGACGGGTATGATGTGCCGCAGACGCAAGGTACTTTCGACCGCATTCTCGTGACGGCGGCGATGGACGAAATTCCGGACTCGCTGATGGAGCGGCTAGAGCCGGGCGGTATTCTGATCGCGCCGATCGGTCCGCAGAATGGTGCGCAGCAACTCGTGCGCCTGCGCAAAACCGAGACGGGAATCGCGCGCGACGACCTGATCCCGGTGCGCTTCGTTCCCGCGCTCAGAGGACTTGCCAAAGAACTGTGAGGCGGGAACCTCGGCTTGCTACGAAAATAGTAACCATAAATTCCCGCTAGCCCTTTGTGTTCAAGGGCATGCGCGATGCTTAAAGGGTTATTTACTGCACGGCTGTTTACTCAATTTAGTGCCAGTTGCGTACCAGTGAGTAACCATGTCCCGTCTTCTCGAATTGTTAGGCGCGCGCCGCGCTCCGTCTCTTGCGGTGATGGCGCTGGTCTCCGTCAGCTTTGGCGGATGTAGCGCGGATTACGACTCGCGCTTCTCGGACAACTCCTTCCAGAACCCTTTTGCCTCGCAGCGGTCTGAAACGACCGGTTCGGTGCGTCAGAACCATTATGCCCAGCGCGAGCTGCCGCAATATTCGCGTCCGGCGACGGCCCCCGTGGTGTCGGCGCCACTGTCATATCCGGCGGCGCAAGGCACCTCGGGCGGCGGACGCGGCATGTCATCCTACGCACCGCCGGCCTCGAACCCGATCGACCATACCGGCAGCGTTATGTCGCGCCCGGCCGCGGCGTCGCAGCGCGAAGGCGGCATGCGGATCATCGTCGGCACCAGCGACACCCTCGAAGGGCTCGCGCGCCGATACAATGTTTCGACTGCCGAGATCATGCGCGCCAACGGCTATCATGGGCCGCGTGCGCTCTCACCCGGACAGTCGCTCATTATTCCAAGGCGTGCCACTCGCGCGGAAGCACCGGCTCTCTCTCATGCGCCTGCGACCCGCGCAGCCGCGATGCCGTCGAGCGTGCACGTCGCTGCCGCCGGCGATACGTTGATGAACATCTCTCGCCGCAATCACATCTCCGTCCAGGAACTGGCGCGGGCGAACAATCTCCCGGTCACGGCGCAGCTCAAGATCGGTGATCGCATTACCGTTCCGTCGCCGGCGAAGACGCTGGCCGTTGCACAACCGGCGCAGCAGGCAACTCGCACTGCCGCGGCGGCGGCCTTGCAACCGTCGCCCGCCGCGACGAAACCCGTGATGACTGCCGCCGTAGAGCCGGTGCAAAAGGCGCGGATGGCGACCGAGACGAAGGAAATCGAACAGGCTCACGCCCAGTCTTCGGTGAAGACGGCGGAGGCCACCAACGCCTTGCCGACCTTCCGCTGGCCGGTGCGTGGCCGTGTGATTGCCGGTTACGGCGCCAAGACAAATGGCAAGCAGAATGACGGCATCAATGTCGCGGTGCCGGAAGGCACGCCCGTCAAGGCGGCGGAAGATGGCGTTGTCGCGTATGCGGGCAACGAACTCAAGGGATACGGCAATCTCATCCTGGTGCGGCACGCCAACGGCTATGTCACCGCGTATGCCCATGCGAGTGAGCTGGAGGTCAAGCGCGGAGATACCATCAAGCGCGGCCAGGTGATCGCCAAATCCGGTCAGACGGGAGATGTGGGGTCTCCGCAGCTCCACTTCGAGATCCGAAAAGGATCTTCCCCCGTCGATCCGATTCAATTCCTCAACGGCGCCTGATCGGCGTCGTTTCTTTTCCACTTGATGCAAAGGTGACGCACCTCGGCGATGCGTCACCTTTTCTTCACTGCCCGCCTGTATATCGGCGGGCAGCACCGGACACACCTCGGCGACGGGGGGTGAAAGACGCTGCCTCCCGGCGGCGTTCAACGACGGTGTTGCCTATTCACCCGGTCTGGGATTTATTTCGCTCTGCTCGGAACGAGTTCCGACAGTCGTGCTTGTCGCGTCTGTTGGTTGAGGAAAATGTCATGCGTATCGTGGCTTTGCTCATTCTGGCTGTGGCCTTTGCCGCACCTGCGTCCGCTGAACCGACCTTCCTGAAACGCGAACCGCTGGTTCTTCCGCCCTATGTCTCGGTGCTTGTCGATACCAAGACGTGCGGCGCCGGGATGGTGATGCGGGTCAGGGGCGCGATCCCGGGGCGGGAACGCCAGCGCACGTGCGTACCGATGGGGCCGACCCAGGCCCGCAACGGTGACCTGCTGTAGAGGCAGGCTTTCGTCTGATTTGTTGGTCTCGGGCGCTGGACGCTCCCGGGGGCTGAGAACGTCACTCTCCGAAAATTACCTGTCCGGAAATCACTTGGTTAGCTTGACGCGGTGGCGTCCAGCCATTTCCTGCACGAACTGCCAAGCGACGCGGCCTGATCGCGAGCCGCGGGTGGTGGACCATTCCAGCGCCTCGCGCTCAAGTTCATCCGGTGGCAGCTTCACGCCGAAATGGGCGCAATAGCCCTTCACCATTTCCAGATATTCGTCCTGGCTGCATTTGTGGAAGCCGAGCCACAGGCCAAAACGGTCCGATAGCGAGACCTTCTCTTCCACAGCCTCGCCGGGATTGATCGCGGTCGAGCGCTCGTTCTCGATCATCTCGCGGGCAAGCAAATGGCGGCGATTGGAGGTGGCGTAGAGAATGACGTTCTCGGGCCGACCCTCGATGCCGCCTTCCAGTACCGCCTTGAGCGACTTGTAGGATGCATCCTGACCATCAAAGGACAGGTCGTCGCAGAACACGATGATGTTGAATTCCGACTGGCGCAGCAGCGCCATCAGCGCGGGCAGGCTCTCGATGTCCTCGCGATGGATTTCAATCAGTTTCAGCGTGCCGCGCACGCCATCCATACTGTTGACGGTCGCATGCGCGGCCTTCACCAGCGAGGACTTGCCCATGCCGCGTGCGCCCCACAACAGCGCGTTGTTGGCGGGCAGGCCGCGGGCGAAACGCTCGGTGTTCTCGATCAGGATATCGCGCATCCGGTCGACACCCTTCAGGAGGCCAAGATCGACGCGGCTGACCTTCGGCACTGGCAACAGGTGTCCGTTTGGTTGCCAGACGAAGGCTTCCGCCGCGCACAGCGATTCCGGCGTCGAAACTGCCTCGCTTGACTTCGGCAGACCGGCAGCGATCGCCTCCAGTGCCCGGGCGATCCGCTCCTCGATTCCCTCCGGTTTTGCCGTCGAACGCTTTGCCGTGGCCGATACCAACTCGCGGGTGCGAGTACCGCCCTCGGCGGGAGCAGGTTTGGGGGCGAGGCGGTTTTTGCGGGAGAGCGTCTTGCGGGTGGTTTTGGCCATGATTCTGGTCGTTTCCGTTGATTATGGCGGCACCCTAAGCGAGCCGTCCTCACCCCGGCAACCCATGGAAATGACGGGGTGGCCAGCGTTGCAATTGGGGCGCTGGCCGCTATAGTCCGCGCAAATTTACCCCTCCGAACGGTCTCAATCCGGCCTTTCCGCCGGTCAGCCCCAGCAAGGAATACTGCGTATGTTCATCACCCCTGCCTTCGCCCAGGCTGCCGGTGCCGCCGGCGACACCAACTCCATGCTGATGTCGCTGCTGCCGTTCGCCATGATCTTCGTGATCATGTACTTCCTGATCCTGCGCCCGCAGCAGCGCAAGGCGAAGGAACATTCCAACCTGGTGAAGAACATCCGCCGGGGCGACACCGTGGTGACCAATGGCGGCCTCGTCGGCAAAGTGACCAAGGTTGTCGACGACGAGCAGATCGAGATGGAAGTGTCCGACGGCGTGCGTATTCGCCAGATGCGGCAGATGATCGCCACCGTCCGCTCGAAAGGCGAACCGACTTCAGAGGCGGTCGCCAGCTAAATCTGGCGCAAGCCTCCCTGTGACCTGACGGGTTGACCGAATGCTTTATTTTACCCGATGGAAAGCCCTCGCGGTCATTGTTACGGCTCTGATCGTGTGCCTGTGCGCGGTACCAAACTTCTTCCCCGAAGCAACCGTCAAGACCTGGCCGACTTGGGCGCAGCGGCGCCTGGTGCTCGGCCTCGACTTGCAGGGCGGTTCGCATCTGCTGCTGGAAGTTGATGCCAACTCGGTCAAGAAGGACAAGCTCGATCAGGTGCGAGACGATGTGCGCCGCACGTTGCGTGAGGCCAAGCTCGGCTACACTGGCCTCAGCATCAAAGGCGATAATGTCGAGGTGCGGGTCAAAGAGGCCGATCTTCCAACTGCGCTTGCGAAATTGCGTGAATTGTCCCAGCCGCTGGGCGGCATTCTCGGCAGCAGCGGCCAGCGCACGCTGGAAGTCTCCGATGCCGGCGGCGGTCTGATCCGCCTCAACGTGCCACAGGCCGCGATTCTCGACCGGGTCCGGCAAGCCGTCGATCAATCAATTCAGATTATCGAGAAGCGCGTCAACGAACTCGGTACGGTCGAGCCCCTGATCCAGCGTCAAGGCACGGACCGCGTGTTGGTGCAGGTGCCTGGTCTGCAAGACCCGACACGGCTGAAGGAAATTCTTGGCAAGACCGCGAAGATGGACTTCCGAATGGTGGACACCACCGTGTCGCCCGAGCAGGCGTTGCAGGGCCGGGTGCCGCCGGATGACGAAGTTCTAAAGGGCACCGAGCCACCGCATGTGCCTTACGTGGTCAAGAAGCAGGTGCTGGTGTCTGGTGCGGATCTGGTCGACGCGCAGCCGACCTTCGATCAGCGTACCGGACAACCGGTTGTGTCGTTTCGCTTCAACGGTACCGGTGCGCGCAAGTTCGCTCAGGCCACCACCGAGAACGTGAAGCAGCCTTTCGCAATTGTTCTCGATAATGAAGTAATTTCTGCACCGGTCATTCAGGAACCGATCACTGGCGGCTCGGGCCAGATTTCCGGCAACTTCACGGTGCAACAGGCCAACGACCTCGCGATTCTGTTGCGCGCGGGCGCGCTGCCCGCGCCACTCACGATCATCGAGGAGCGCACCGTCGGCCCTGGCCTCGGTCAGGACTCGATCGCGGCAGGTGAGCTCGCTTCTTATGTTGGCTCGGTACTCGTCATCGTGTTCATGACGCTGACCTATCGCTTGTTCGGCCTGTTCGCCAACATCGCGGTCGCAGTCAACGTCGCGATGATCTTCGGTGTTCTGTCGCTACTGAACGCTACCTTAACGCTGCCCGGCATCGCCGGCATCGTGCTCACGGTCGGCATTGCGGTGGACTCCAACGTGCTAATCTACGAGCGCATCAGGGAAGAAGTGCGCCACGGCCGCAACGCGATCTCTGCGATTGATGCCGGCTTCTCGCGCGCGCTCGCGACCATCCTCGACTCCAACATCACCACCTTCATTGCTGCTGCTGTGCTGTTCTACATCGGCACGGGGCCGGTGCGCGGCTTCGCCGTGACGCTCGGCATCGGCATTATCACCACCGTGTTCACGGCATTCACCGTCACGCGCCTGATCGTCGCCTCCTGGGTGCGATGGAAACGGCCGCAAACAGTGCCGATTTGAGGGAACTGCCACTGTGACCATTCCTCATATCGTCATTCTCGGTCTTGCGGCCTTTATCGTCGTCCTGACGGTGCTCTGTGTCTACGGCGTCATTCCCGCTCTGCGCGTGGTGCCGGACGATACCACGCTGCATTTCATGAATTTGCGCCGCTTCAGTTTTCCGGTCTCTGCCGTGTTGTCGATCCTGGCGATCACGCTGTACTTCACCCATGGCCTGAATTTCGGCATTGATTTCAAGGGCGGCACGCTGCTCGAAATCCAGGAGAAATCTGGCCCGGCCGATATCGCCAAGCTGCGCACTGACCTCAATAAGCTCGATCTCGGCGACGTGCAGTTGCAGCAATTCGGCGGGCCGCAGAACGTCTTGATCCGTGTCGCCGAACAGCCGGGCGGCGATGCCGCTCAGCAGGCGGCTGTGCAGAAAGTGCGCGGGGCGCTTGGGGATGCGGTCGAATACCGCCGTGTCGAGGTGGTCGGTCCGCGCGTTTCGGGCGAATTGCTCGCCTACGGCACCATCGGTCTGATGCTCGCGATCGTTGGTATCCTGCTTTATCTCTGGTTCCGGTTCGAATGGCAGTTCGCATTGGGTGCGATGGTGGCTAACGTCCACGACATCGTGCTGACCATCGGTTTCATGTCGGTCACTCAGATCGACTTCGATTTGACCTCGATCGCGGCGTTGCTCACCATTCTTGGTTATTCGCTTAACGACACGGTCGTGATCTATGATCGCATTCGCGAACTGCTGCGGCGCTACAAGAAGATGCCGATGGAAGACTTGCTGAACCAGTCGGTGAATTCGACGCTGTCACGCTCGATCATCACTCACGTCACGGTGACGCTGGCATTGCTGGCACTGCTCCTGTTCGGTGGCAAGGCGATTCATTCGTTCGCGGCGACCATGATGTTCGGCGTCGTGCTGGTCGGCACCTATACGTCCATTTTCATTGCCGCACCGATCCTGATCTATCTCGGCGTCGGTACTCACCGGATGGGGATCACGGGCGAGCCTGACGAGAAGCCCGAGAAACCAGCCAAGTCGTCCAAGCCGTGAGCGTTGCCGCGCCAGCGGTTCCGCATTTTCCGCGCCCGGCGCCGATCGATGGTTATGGGCAGGGCGGATTCCGCTTTGCTGACATGTCGCATCGCGGTTCGCTGCTATGTCTGCCGGATGGCATCTGGGCGTGGCCCATTACGCAGGCCAGTGAGATCGATGAAACCGCGCTCATGCGCGTGTTCGGGAACGCGCGGGTTATTGACACGCTGATCGTGGGCACAGGCCACGCTGTCTGGCGCCCCGAATCCGGGTTGCGCGAAGCGTTGCGTGCAGTTCAAATCGTGATCGACCCAATGCAAACCGGCTCTGCCATTACCACTTACAACATCATGCTGGGCGAGGGGCGCCGCGTGGCGGCAGCGCTGGTTGCGGTATGAGCGGGGCTGATGTGAGCGGCACGGACGACGCTTCCTATTGTGCGCAGCTCGTGCGCGATCATGATTTCGAGCGTTATGCGGCAACGCTGTTTATGCCGCCACGTGCGCGCCGACCGGTATTGGCGCTTTACGCCTTCAACACCGAGTTGCGCCGGATTCGCGATCACATCAGCCAGCCACTGCCGGGTGAAATCCGCCTGCAATGGTGGCGCGACCTGGTCGATGGTGATGCGCGCGGCAGCGTTGAGGCCAATCCCGTTGCTGCCGAGTTGATGGCAGCAGTGGCCAATCATGATTTGCCGCGGAACGAACTGTCGCGGCTCGTCGATGCGCGGGTGTTCGATCTCTATGACGACCCGATGCTGTCGCTCGATATGCTGGAACGCTATTGCGACGACACAGCGGGGAGGCTGTTCAATCTGAGCGCACGAATTCTTGGTGGTACATCCGAGGCGGTCGCACATGCTGCGAACCATGCGGGTATCGCACAGGGAATTGTGAGGGCGATCGAGGGATTGCCGCGTTATGCCGCGCGCAGGCAGCTTTACCTGCCGCAGGATGTGCTGAACGAAGCAAGTGTGAGGGAGGCTGACATTTTTGCCGGACGACCCTCGTTGCAGTTGCAGGCTGCGATTAGAGTTCTTGCCGAGGTAGCACGAAGCCATCTCGATAAGGTGACCGATCTGCTCATTGCGGTGCCAGCAGATGCGAGGCAGGTGTTTCTGCCGCTTGCACTAGTGCGGCGCTCGCTCGCTCCGGCAGATATGGCTGCACAAAATCCGTTCGCACTGGTGCAGCAATCCCGCCTGCGGATGCTATGGACGATGTGGCGAGCAACAAAGTCGGAAGAGTTTCGCGGTTAATTAAAGTCATCATGCCCGACACAAGGTTGGACATCCACGCCTTGATGTTATGGCTGCGAAGGAAGACGCGGGTGGTCAGGACAAGCCCGGCCGTGGCATGAAAAATCAGACTACGTCCGCAAGCCTCAACGTATCTGTGATCCACGCATCGAGATCGCTCAGTGCACGCGCGCTCATTGCCTGCTTCTTGGCGATGGTCTTTTCATTGCCGCGCAGCCGCGTGCCGTCGGCCCTCTTCGTCGGGTTCTGGGCCAGCGGCGGAAACAGACCGAAATTGATATTTATCGGCTGGAACGAACGTGGCCCGGCATCGATCATCTCGATATGGCCGCCGGTGATGTGGTTCAGCAACGCACCGAGCGCGGTGGTCGGCGGCGGCGGCGTGATCGGGCGGTCCAGTATCTCATGCACGGCAAAGAGGCCTGCGAGAAGCCCGATGCTGGCCGATTCTACATAGCCTTCGCAGCCGGTCATCTGCCCGGCGAAGCGCAACCGAGGCTGCGCACGCAGGCGCAACTGCGTATCGAGCAGCCTCGGGGAATTGAGAAAAGTATTGCGGTGCAGGCCGCCGAGGCGCGCGAATTCTGCCTGTTCGAGGCCGGGGATCATGCGCAGCACATTCGTTTGCGCGCCGTATTTCAGTTTCGTCTGGAAACCGACGATGTTGTAGAGCGTGCCGAGCTTGTTGTCCTGGCGAAGCTGGGCAATGGCGTAAGGCTTTACGGCCGGGTTATGCGCGTTGGTGAGGCCGACCGGTTTCATCGGGCCGTGGCGCAATGTTTCAAGCCCGCGTTCAGCCATTACCTCGATTGGTAGGCAACCATCGAAATAGGGCGTGTTGCTTTCCCATTCTTTGAAGTCGGTCTTTTCACCCGCGATTAGAGCGGCGACGAAGGCCTCGTATTGCTCGCGCGACAGTGGGCAGTTGATGTAGTCCGCGCCGTTGCCGCCGGGACCGACTTTGTCGTAGCGCGATTGGAACCATGCTTTCGACATGTCGATGGAATCACGGTGCACGATGGGCGCGATGGCATCGAAAAAGGCGAGCGAATCCTCGCCGCTTAGGGCGCGAACAGCATCCGCCAGCGCGGGCGAGGTGAGGGGGCCGGTCGCGACGACCACATTGCACCATTCGGCGGGCGGCAGACCCGCAATTTCCTCGCGCCGGATCTCGATCAGCGGATGACTGGACAAGGCGGCACTAACGGCGGCGGAAAAGCCTTCGCGATCCACCGCGAGAGCACCACCGGCCGGAACCTGATGGGTGTCAGCGGAGGCCATGATGAGCGAGTTCAGTTTACGCAATTCGGCGTGGAGCAGACCAACAGCGTTGTTGGCGGCATCGTCAGAACGGAACGAATTGGAGCAGACGAGTTCGGCGAGGCTCTCGGTCCGGTGCGCCTCGGTAGTGCGGATCGGGCGCATCTCGTGCAGCACGACGCGGGACCCGCGCGCTGCGATCTGCCAAGCGGCTTCGGACCCCGCGAGGCCGCCGCCGATGATGTGAACGGGCTCGAACGTAGGAGGGATATCGGTCATGGCCCAGCACTAAGGCCAGCGGGCCGGCAGCGCAACGGCCAGAGAGGGCATGGAATTAACGGAGCAGAAACAACAAACGCCCGCTTGCGGCAGGCGTTCGTCGTGGTTGGTAGAATTGATGTCTAAACGGGCGTCTTAAGCGGCCTTGCGGTAGGCACCCGCAGCGACGCGCTCGATATCGCCACGATCAATGCCAATGTCGGCCAGCTCGCGCTCGCTGAGCTCCGAAAGCTCGCGATAAGCGCGATTGTAGTCACGGAACGCCTTGATGATGCGAACGAGAGAGAGGATCATGGTAGTCACCTTTGATTTGTCATTCAGCCCTTGAGGACTGCGTGAACAATGTAATAATCCTTTTTCCTTGGCATACCAGCCTGAATGCTGCGATGCAGCTAGGCATTTTATGCATACCTATAGCAGTAATATATGTTCAGAGTTCCATGGTCAGTTTAAATTATTATGATTCTATAAACAGAAATCCTCTGCGTGATTTTCTTAGTGGGATAGTATGCTTCATAACATATGCAATTATCGCATGAACCGGGAATGAATAAGAGAATCTAGAATCATTCTTTTAGTATGAGTCCAGATGCCATCAGGAGCAGCCATGAGATTTCACTCCTTGTTTTTGGATCGATTTTCAGAGAACAGTCAGGCGTCTTCAAGCTGTCCTAAAGGCCGCTTCTAAGGGCACTCTCAAGATCAGGGATGCTCCGTGAGCGTTGCCTGATGAATTCCCAGGTAACTCCAAGGATAATCCGATGGCTCTCTGCTTCCCTGTCCTGCGAACCAGCTTTGTGGGCGCAGCCGTATTCGGCTTGATTGCGACGCCATCCGCCGCTTGGGCGCAGGATCATTCCGGCCATCCTGCGATGACCGTAAGTCCTTCAATGACGATGAAGCCTGCAACCGCGATGAAGCCGGCCGCGGCTACAGGCGGCTCGCAGTTCAAGGTGGGCGATCTGGTTGTTACCGCACCTTGGAGCCGTGCGACGCCCAAGGGTGCAAAGATTGGGGCGGGCTATCTGACAATTCAGAATAACGGCACCACACCCGACAAGCTGATGAGCGTCGAGACAGGGATCGCGGGTAAGGCGGACATCCACGAGATGTCGATGAAGGACGGCGTGATGCACATGCGTCCGCTGGCGGGCGGCGTCACGATCGAGCCCGGCAAGAGCGTTGTTCTCAGCCCGTCCGGTTTTCATCTGATGCTGATGGATCTGAAGAAGCCGCTCGAACAGGGCCAGTCGTTCGATGCCACGCTGCACTTTGAAAAGGCGGGGCTGTTGAAGGTGAAATTCCAGATTGGCGGAATTGGCGCAGCGAGCGCGCCGCGACACTGATCTACACCCTTTTGGCCCGGCCCATCAGGGCGGGGACAGATATGGGTCTCCAAATCATCGCGTAGCCTGACGATGGGGCTTTGCGGAATGTCGTGAAGTAGTCAGGCGGCGTGTTGTGTATGGTTGCCTTTGTGGCCTCTCTTGGTGATTCTGGTTTAGAATGTCTCGCCTCGATCTGCCCGCCTGGAAGCACTGGCGCGTTGTAATCTTCGGCTGAGACTTGATGAGGGTCTTGTCGGCTTTGGCCAAGGCACCAATTGGCGTTGCTTGAAGCCGTTGGCGGCGGAAAGAACGATTCTCTCGTTGGATAGTTGTGTGGTGTACCCCGTTTTGCTGACGAGCCTCACGGGGGCGGGGCGTACGCACGTTTCTGAATAATTATTCAGCTTGATAAGCCTGCGGATCTGAGACCGGAAATTAATCGCGCGCGAATTAAGACTGCTCTCATCTTTACCAGTTACATTTGCCGACCGGTCTCTGAAGCCCTCCCTGGAAATCAAGCTTATGTCGTTAGCCGACTGCCCTGCGCGTGAGGGATCTCGTTCGTGGTCGCCTTACGCGTGTTTCTCGCGGAAGGCGGCTCTACTCGATCTGATTGAGCGGGTCTTTATCATTATCCTGTTTGCAAATTTGCATTCCGAATGGTCGAGGGTTTTCATCTTCAACTGGAAACGTTCTTGATCATTCTCTCTGAAGTCCTTCCAGTTCTTTTAATCCTTGTTCGGCTGCCGTCGCCTACATTGTCGGAAGACCGGTTGGATTGGGTTTTCGGATTAGCCGGCGCAGCGGGGCCACTACTGATCTTCGTGGATCATACGAACAATTTAATTCCCATAGGATCGCTTGGATATTTTATTACGACACTTGGCGTCAGCGCGCAGGTTGCAGCAAAAATCTGTCTTGGCCAGAACTTGGGTGCGATCGCTGCAAACCGTGGCGTTAAGGTCTCAGGTCCATATCGCATTGTGCGGCATCTGATGTATGCAGGATATATAATTACATACATCGGAATACTTCTGATGGTGACGTCACCCGTCAACGCTTTTATCTATCTTTGGGTGGCATCGATTCACACCGTTCGAATCCTCCGCGAAGAACGCGTTTTGATGTGCGATCCGGCCTATCGGGAATTTGCGGCCCAAGTGCGATACCGGCTGTTGCCTGGCATCTTTTGACGTGTAAGGGGGTGGCAGGATCAACTCAGCCACCCCCTACATTGGGTTATTTGCGGCCAACCCAGGAGATCAGGTTGACCGGAAAATCGGCCGCGTAGACCTTTTCCTTCGGCGGCGGCGGCTGCTGGTAGGTCTGCGCAGCGGGCTCCACCATCGTGCGATAAAGATGCCAAGTCGCATGGCCGAGCACCGGCACAACCACAGCAAGCCCAAGAAAGAACGGTATCGATCCGAGCACCAGCAGGGCTGCGACAATAAGTCCCCAAGTCATCATCACCTGGGGATTTTTAGCAACCGCTTTCATCGAAACTGTCATTGCTTGTCCCGCGCTGGCGTGGCGGTCGAGCATCAGAGGGAATGCGATGACGCTAATGCAAAGTGCGACGATCGCAAACAACAAGCCTACGCCGCAACCGACGAGAATCAGCGTCCACCCCTGTCGCGTGGTCAGCACCATGCCGATGAAATCAGGAATCCGCGCGGCCGGCATGTAGCCGAAGCAGGCGATATAAATGGCCTGCGCAGCAGCGACCCATGCAGCAAACAAGATCATCAGCAGTACGCCCAAAGCCAGCATCGCGCCGAGCGATGGAGATGACAGGACGTGTAGCGCGTCGGATGCCGTTGGATTTTGTCCGGCTTCGCGGCGGCGGCTGAGTTCGTAGAGACCGAGAGCGGCGAACGGACCAAGCAGCGCGAACCCCGCAGCCAGTGGGAATAACAGGGGCAGCACTGAATAACCGTGGACTAGCCGTGCAACGATCAGGCCGATAACGGGATAGATTAGTGCGAGGATGATCGCATGGGACGGCAGCGCGGTGAAATCGTCCCAGCCCTTCCGCAGACAGACAGGGAGGTCGGACATCTGAATTCGCTGAACCCTAGGCAAAGCATTATTGCCGGGATAGGCGGTGCCGGGCAGGGTGTTGCCAGAAGGAGGATAAGTGGAAGACATGACAAAGGCTCCCGTTCGATGGCGGTTGACGCGATGTTCGCAACCGTGACCCTTCAGAAGCGATCCGCGTCTGGCGAGAAAGGCTAGACCTTCCCTGATTGGATCAAACTCATGTTTCGGTGCATTTGTTCCAATCAAACTCAAACAAGGCGTGCATCCTTATACCGTCCATGAATGTTCATCGAGACCTGCATGATGGTCGAACGATAATGGGCGTATTGGCAAGCTGCAGACCTTAGGGCAGACTTTGCATCAGGTGACGCTTGCGGCGCCGACATTTTGTTTCAAATCGCAAACGAGGAGTTCAGGATGAGCATCTTTTCCAAGATCATGGGCGCTATTTTCGGCACGACCAGCGCGCAGGCGGCGGAGCCTGCTGGTGGTGCAGCCCCGGCGGCAACTCCTGCGCAGACCGTCGACGTGGCGCCGATCCTAGACGCCGCCGTGAAGGCCAAAGGGGAGAAGCTCGAATGGCGCACCTCGATCGTTGACCTGATGAAAGCGCTCGATATCGACTCCAGCCTTGCCGCGCGCAAGGAGCTTGCGAAGGAATTGAACTACACTGGCGACACCAATGATTCGGCTTCGATGAACATCTGGCTGCATAAGCAGGTGATGACGAAACTCGCTGCGAATGGTGGCAAGCTGCCCGCCGACATCAAGCATTGATCGACCTCTCACTGGTGTCCTGTAACAGACGTTTTGGCCCGTCGCGATCGCGCGGCGGGCCTTTTGCCTGAGAGCCCATGTCGGGTTTGACGGAAATGTGTAGGCGGACCGGCCGGATTGAACGCGCTTTTGAAGGTGACGGCGGTCGGGCAGTCGCGCTATGAAAATGCATTCAAACGAGGCGGGACAAACCGCTCGATGGGAAACAAAGGAAAATCAAATGACCGATATCGATCGACGTACAGTTTTGGCTGGTAGCGCGGTGGCGCTGGCCAGTACGGCGCTAGCTACACCGGCAGTGGCGCAGGGGGGCGCGAAAACGGTATTCGAGGTTGCGCAGACCACAATCCCGATCGAGGGGCAGAGCGAAATGTTTCCCGTCCGGCGCATTTATTGTATCGGCCGCAACTATGCGGCGCATGCGCTGGAGCGCGGCTCCGACCCGACGCGCGAACCGCCGTTCTTCTTCCAGAAGCCGACCGACGCGATCCAGAATGTACCGGTCGGCAAGGTCGCTGACCATCCGTATCCTTCGTTGACGAAAAACTATCACCATGAGGTTGAACTGGTGGCCGCCTTGAAATCTGGCGGCACCAACATCCCGCCGGAAAAGGCATTGGACTGCGTATTTGGCTACACGGTCGGCCTCGATATGACCCGCCGCGATCTCCAGAATGAGATGGCCGCGCTGAAGAAGCCGTGGGAGATTGGCAAGAGTTTTGACCATGCCGCTGTGCTCGGCCCTATCCATCCGGTCGCCAAGGTTGGCCACCCGGTCAAGGGCGAGATCTCGCTCGCGGTAAACGGCAAGGTCCGGCAGGATGCCGATCTCGACAAGATGATCTGGAGTGTCGCCGAGCAGATTTCGAAGCTGTCGGAAGCTTTCGAATTGAAGGCGGGTGACATCATCTATTCCGGCACGCCGGCGAATGTCGGTCCCGTGGTGAAGGGTGACGTGCTGCTCGCCAAGATTGCGGGCTTCCCCGATATGTCGATCAAGATCGTCTAGGATTATCCGACGGTTGTTCCTTGCACGCTCCGTCATTGCCGGGCTCGATGCCCGCCAATGACGGGCGTAAACGCCCTTCGCCCCGGCAATCCATCCTTCCAAGATGATGGTTGCACGTAGCAGGTCCGCTCATGACGGGTTTTGCCTGGGCGCTTACCCACGCAGGTCGTCATACTCGCGATGGCGGGTGAGAAATGCCTCGGCGTAGCTGCAGACGGGCACCACCTTGAGGCCGTCGTGCCGGATCGATTCGAGTGCGCCGCACATAACTTTTGCTGCGATTCCCCGACCGCGTAGTGCTGGCGGGGTTTCAACGTGCAGGATGAACAGCGTATCGCCTTCGCGCCGATAGGCTGCAAAGGCGATGCCGCCATCCACATCCATTTCAAAGCGCCGCAGGGTTGTGTTGTCGCGAACGGCTGGAGAATTCTGGCTCATATCCGCCTCAAGTTCATTTCAGCAGGTCGGAATAATCTGGGTGCTTGCCGATATAACTGGTGACGAACGGGCATTGCGCGACAATCCTGAGATGTCTCGCGCGGACGTCGTCAAGCGCGCCCTTCACCAGTTGCGAACCGATGCCGCGCCCACTCAGTTCCTTCGGCACTTCAGTGTGGGTAAAGGTGATGCTCCATCCGACAAGTTGTAACAGGCGACGGCGAGATGGCCATCGACGGTCAACTCATAGCGGCCCTCTGCGTGATTGTTCTGAACCGTACCCATCGTGCCGCCCCGTCCTGTCTTCTCGAATCCGGATAGTGCCGTCCTGTGACAACAAAGCTGCGCGGGCGGCCCTTGTAAAGGATCGGAGGTTTAATAGGTTTTTCTATAGACATACCTCAGCGGCCGGCCAGTCGTGATGGTTGAAGTCGGCTGGTTTAGGCCGCCGCCGTATGCCTCTTTAAACAGGAGGTTTCCATGTCTGGCGCTCGGTTCTTCGACATTCATCGCACGTGGGAGGACTGGGTCGGGATGCTGCTGGGTATCCTGATCGCCGTTTCCCCCTGGATGAGTGGGGAGGTGAACTACGGTCTCGGATCGCTATTCGACCCGGGATTGGTTTTGATCAATACCGCGGTCATAGGCGTCCTCATCATTGGCCTGTCGCAGCTTGAATACGTCGCCCTGCGGCGCTGGGAGGAAGGTTGCGAGATGGCGCTCGCTATCTGGCTGATCATGTCGCCCTACGTCTTCGGATATTCGACCGACGGGATGCTCAGATTCTGGCATGCTGCTCTTGGCGGTGCGGTGTTCCTGCTCGCTACACTGAAGCTTTGGCAGGACTGGGAACTGTCCGATCGGGAACTTGCCCGGCACGGACAATAAGCCCCAGTTCGGATGGCAGGGTTGAAGACCAGGTGTTCAGGCGATCGATTCCATCGATCGCCTGAACAAACTTGGTTTATTCTGCCGCTTCGCCGCTCGCGCATAGATGGCCAGTTCGTCCCTTCTCGAGGACAGGGGCGAGGAACTTGCCAGTGTAGCTGCGCGGTGCGCGCACGATGTCTTCTGGCGGTCCCCATGCGACGATCTCGCCGCCGCCGTCGCCGCCCTCGGGGCCGAGGTCGATCACCCAGTCCGCGGTCTTGATGACTTCGAGATTGTGCTCGATCACCACCACACTGTTGCCCTGCGCGACCAACTCGTGCAGCACCTCGAGCAGCTTGGCTACATCGTGGAAGTGCAACCCGGTGGTTGGCTCGTCGAGAATGTACAGCGTGCGGCCGGTAGCGCGTTTTGAGAGCTCCTTGGCGAGCTTGACGCGCTGCGCCTCGCCGCCGGAGAGCGTTGTCGCCTGCTGGCCGACATGGATATAGCCGAGGCCGACACGCTGCAGGGTGCGGAACGTCTCGCGGATGCGCGGCACCGCGCGGAAGAATTCCTCCGCCTCGTCCACGGTCATGTCGAGCACGTCAGCGATGGTCTTGCCCTTGAACATCACCTCGAGCGTCTCGCGATTATAGCGTTTGCCTTTGCAGGTATCGCAGGTGACGTATACGTCCGGCAGAAAGTGCATTTCGATCTTGATGAGGCCGTCGCCCTGACAGGCCTCGCAGCGGCCGCCCTTGACATTAAAGGAGAAGCGCCCTGGCTCGTAGCCGCGCGCCTTGGATTCCGGCAGGCCGGCAAACCATTCGCGGATTGGCGTGAACGCGCCGGTGTAGGTTGCGGGGTTGGAGCGCGGCGTGCGTCCGATCGGCGACTGGTCGATGTCGATGATCTTGTCGATATGCTCCAGCCCCTCGATCCGATCGTGCGGGGCAGGGGCATCGGCTGCACCGTTGAGCTTGCGTGCAATCGACTTGTAGAGCGTGTCGAGCAGCAGCGTGGACTTGCCGCCGCCGGAGACGCCGGTAACGCAGGTGAACAGTCCGAGCGGGATTTCTGCCGAGATATTCTTGAGATTGTTGCCGCGTGCGTTCACGATCTTCAGCGTGCGCCGGTGGTTCGGCGGGCGGCGCTCGGGGATCGGCACGAATTTCTCGCCGGTGAGATATTTTCCGGTCAGCGAGTTCGGGTTTTTCATGATCTCGGCAGGCGTGCCGCGCGCGACAATATAGCCGCCATTGATGCCTGCACCGGGGCCGACGTCGACGACATGATCGGCGAGACGGATGGCATCCTCGTCGTGTTCGACGACGATGACGGTGTTGCCCAGATCGCGCAGCCGTTTCAGCGTGTCGAGAAGGCGGGCGTTATCGCGCTGATGCAGGCCAATGGAGGGCTCGTCCAGCACATAGAGAACGCCGGTCAGACCCGATCCGATCTGCGAGGCGAGGCGGATGCGCTGGCTTTCGCCGCCGGACAGCGTGCCGGAGGAGCGCGACAGCGTGAGATAGTTCAGGCCCACATCGAGCAGGAACGACAGACGCTCGCGGATTTCCTTGAGGATGCGCACCGCGATCTCGTTCTGCTGCTTGTTGAGCAGGTCCGGTACGGTCTCGAACCACTCGCCGGCTTTCTTTACCGACAGTTCTGAGATTTCGCCGATATGCTTGCCGCCGATCTTGACGCATAGCGCCTCCGGCTTGAGGCGATAGCCGTGACAACCAGCGCAAGGCACGTCGGCGAAGTATTTGCCGAGCTCCTCGCGTGCCCACTCGCTTTCGGTCTCCGCGAAGCGGCGTTCGATATTGGTGATGATACCCTCGAACGCCTTCTTGGTGTCGTAGGAACGGGTGCCATCCTCGTATGAAAACTTGATGGCATCCTCACCCGAGCCGTAGAGCAGGGCGGTCTGTGTCTTCTTCGGCAGATCCTTCCATTTGGTATCAAGCGTGAATTTGTAGAACTTGCCGAGCGCCTGCAGTGTCTGGATGTAATAGGGCGAGGACGATTTCGCCCATGGCGCGATCGCACCCTTGCGCAGCGTCAGGTCCGTGTCCGGGATGATAAGTTCAGGGTCGATGTGTTGCTCGACGCCGAGGCCGCCGCATTCGGGACATGCGCCGTACGGGTTGTTGAAGGAGAACAGCCGCGGCTCGATCTCCGGCAGCGTGAAGCCGGATACCGGGCAGGCGAATTTTTCCGAGAACAGGAGACGCTCGGGACCGCTCTTGTCGTGGATTTTGGCGGTCTTTTTTTCAGGCCTCTTGCTCTCGGTATCCGAGGCGGCCGGCTTGTCGGCGAACTCGACCACCGCGAGGCCCTCGGCGAGCTTCAACGCGGTCTCGAACGATTCCGCGAGCCGCTGCGCGATGTCAGGGCGGACCACGATGCGGTCGACGACCACGTCGATGTCGTGCGGAAATTTCTTGTCGAGCGTCGGCGCCTCGGCGAGTTCGTGAAAAGCGCCGTCGATCTTGACGCGCTGGAAGCCCTTCTTGAGATTCTCCGCAAGCTCCTTGCGGTATTCGCCCTTGCGGCCGCGCACCACGGGCGCGAGCAGATAGAGCCGCGTGCCTTCCGGCAGCGCCAGCACGCGATCCACCATCTGTGAGACAGTCTGGCTTTCGATCGGCAGGCCGGTCGCCGGCGAGTAGGGAACACCGACCCGCGCCCACAACAGGCGCATGTAATCGTAGATCTCGGTGACGGTGCCGACGGTCGAACGCGGGTTCTTCGATGTGGTCTTTTGCTCGATGGAGATTGCGGGCGAGAGGCCGTCGATCTGGTCGACATCGGGCTTCTGCATCATTTCGAGGAATTGCCGCGCATAGGCCGACAGCGATTCCACGTAGCGGCGCTGGCCTTCCGCATAGATGGTGTCGAAGGCGAGGGAGGATTTGCCTGAGCCGGAGAGGCCGGTAAACACCACGAGCTTGTCACGCGGCACCTCAAGGTCGACGTTCTTCAAATTGTGCTCGCGTGCGCCGCGAATGGTGATGGCGCGAGAGGCGCTCGCTCCCTGTCCGCGTTGTTTTGCCTTGATGACTTCGTCCATGATCGGTTCCAGCAGGCCGGGCACAAGCAAGAACGCCGTGCCGGGCAAAACCGGATCGCGCGTCAGGCATAAGAGGTTGGCCGTGGCTGGAACGTAGGAAGAACGGGCGGAAATTTCCAGTATCGGCTTCGCCAGATCACCGGAATCATTTTGCCCCGATTGACCCATAAGGTTTCGCGCGAGGAACCGTCGGGCGCTACGCCTTTCAATCATCCGCTCAACAAGACGAAGGCAACAAAAAGGCCGGCTTGCGCCGGCCTTTTCGTCGGATCGGATGGACCGATCAGGAAGTCCTAGTAATGGGCAGCAACTGGGCCACCCCAGTTGAAGTGGTAGTTGATGCCAGCCTTAACAGTGTGAAGGTCGTTCTTGTAGTTGGCGGTCCAGACACCGGTGTCATAGACGTTGGTCTTGCCGAAGTCGTAGTACTGGTACTCGATCTTCGCCGACCAGGCCGGGGCGAACATGTACTCGAGGCCGCCGCCGATGGTGTAGCCGGTATCCTTGCTGTTAATCGAGTAACCAGCGTAGCTGCTGCTGAAGCCGCCATTGTCACGGAAGGCACCGCCGCCCTTCACGTAGAGCATGGTCGGGCCCCAAGTGTAGCCGAGGCGACCGGTGACCGACGCCAGCCAGTCAGATTTCTGCCTGAAGCCGTCTCCGAAAGTGTTGCTGTAGTAGCCACGCTTGTAATCGAGGCCGCCGATGTCGCCCTCGATGCCGACAACCCAGTTAGGAGCGAACTGGTAGTTGGCGCCGAACGTGCCACCGCCGAAGAAGGAGTTGCTGTCGCCTTGGCGGGTAAACCCATAGCCGAACGGGTCGTTGATGCCGTTGCTACCGTTGAATGCGCCGCCAACGAATGCACCGACATAGAAACCGGTCCAGTTGTAGACCGGAGCGACATAAGCCGGCGCCTTGGTGTAGGGGCGGGCTGCGAGGTCAGCAGCGAACACCGAGGTCGAGCTCAGAGCCGCGACGGTGGCTGCAAGAAGAAGCTTTTTCATTTTTGTTCTCTCCAAAAGCCGCGTCCAGGGACCCGTCCCAAGAGCGCAGGGTGTCCAAGTTGCGTTCGCTGGGGTTAGCGATACGCGGATGGAATGTGAATTCCGTTGCCCCAACCTATAACTCGGATTCCTCGAAAAAGCCGTGTCGCAAATATCACAGTCAGACGCGATGTTCGGAGTTCCAAAGTTCCATTTAAGCATCTGTAAACGCTAATTATTCACGCACTTTTGTTCCATCGGTTTTGATCACAAAACGGTGAGCTGCCGCGGCGCGTCAAAAGCCTTTTTGCTCCAAGAGCTTGTACGGAACAAAGCAGGTACATATAAGTGTTGACCGGATTCCTTGCGCTGCATTGTGTGGATAAGCGCGCGCTTGGCGCGCGGAAACTCCCTCACGGCGTTTCAGTGTGCTTACGAGTAGGCTTAGGTGCCGGGCTGGCGCATGAGTGACGCCACAGTGGAGATTGAAGATATGGCAGGCAGCGTCAACAAGGTCATTCTGGTGGGCAATCTCGGGGCCGATCCCGACGTCCGGCGCACCCAGGACGGGCGCCCGATCGTCAATCTGAGCATCGCAACCTCCGACACCTGGCGCGACAAAAATACTGGCGAGCGCAAGGAGAAGACCGAGTGGCATCGCGTCGTCATCTTCAATGAAGGGCTTTGCAAGGTCGCCGAGCAGTATCTGAAGAAGGGCGCCAAGGTTTACGTCGAAGGTGCGCTGCAAACGCGGAAGTGGCAGGACAAGGACGGCAAGGACAAATATTCCACCGAAGTTGTTCTGCAGGGCTTCAACTCGACGCTGACCATGCTCGACGGCCGTGGCGGCGGTGGAGGTGGTTCGTTCGCTGGTGACGACGGAGGTAGCTCCTTCGGCTCCAGCGGGCCGTCCCAGCGTCGCTCGGTTCCGGCCTCGGGTGGTCGCGATGACATGAACGACGATATTCCATTCTAGTCACATGGTCATCCAAAGGCGGCGCGTCCGCCGTCGATGACGAACTGCACGGCGAGGGCGGCAAGCAGTACGCCGAGCAGTCGTGACATCACGACATTGCCGGTAACTCCGAGCAGCCGCGCAACGCGGCCAGCGAACACAAACGCTACCGCGCAGATGGCGGCGATTACAACGATGATGCCGATGAGCGTCAGCAGAGAAGCGGGGTTCTCGCTGCTTTGTCCGGCCAGCAGCAGCGTCGCAGTGATTGCACCGGGGCCTGCGATCAGCGGAATGGCCAGCGGAAACGCGGCGATATTGCGAGCTTGTTCCTCGATAGCCTGTTCAGCCTGTCGCGCCTCACGCGTGGGGCGAATGCCGAACGCCATTTCACCGGCGATGACAAACAAGAGGATGCCGCCGGATATCCGGAAGGCAGCCAGGCCGATGCTGAGTCGCGCCAGCAGCCAGTTTCCGATCAGTGCAGTGCCAATCAGGATTGCTCCGGCGATCACCGCCGCCCGATAGCCGACCCCGCGTCTCACGGCGGCCGGCAGGCCGTGTGTGACCGACAAGAACGCTGGCGTGATTCCGATCGGATCGACCACGACGAACAGTGTCACAAGCGCATTAAGAGCGTAATCGGAAGGCATGACGACTCCGCGGGTGGGCAGACGTCGCTGCCGGATTTCACAATATCAGCCTAACGGGTGCGCGCATTTGCTGGTTCGATTTTTGGCAATCTCCGGCCAAATTCTGCGCCGCGGAACAGGCGTTGGCGAGTGCTTTCGATGAGTTATGGAAAAGACATTGGAGCGGGTGTTAAATTGCCTTGCAACCAACTGAAAGAATTAACTTATTTAAGTCGCTGTTAGCCTCGAATGATTTGGCGAAAGGTTGCGATTCAGCTTATATAGGCGGGACATTTTGCACCTCAGGATTCGCTCCCTTGACCGACCCGAAAGATCCGGCGGACGACAGCTCCGGTCCCGTCGACATCAAGCCTGTTTCGATCTCCGACGAGATGAAGCGTTCGTATCTCGATTACGCGATGAGCGTGATCGTGTCACGCGCGCTGCCCGATGCGCGCGACGGCCTGAAGCCGGTGCATCGGCGCATTCTCTACGGCATGTACGAAAACGGCTTCGAGTGGAACAAGCCGTATCGCAAGTCGGCGCGTACAGTGGGCGACGTCATCGGTAAATATCACCCGCACGGCGACCAGTCGGTTTACGACGCGTTGGTGCGCATGGCGCAGGACTTCTCCATGCGCGTGCCGCTGATCGACGGCCAGGGCAATTTCGGTTCGGTCGACGGCGATATGCCTGCGGCAATGCGCTACACCGAGTCGCGCCTGCAGAAGATCGCCCATTCGCTGCTCGACGATATCGACAAGGATACTGTCGACTTCCAGCCGAACTACGATTCCTCTGAGCGCGAGCCGAAGGTTCTGCCGGCGAAGTTTCCGAACCTTTTGGTCAACGGTGCAGGTGGCATTGCGGTCGGCATGGCGACCAACATTCCGCCGCACAATCTTGGCGAGGTGATCGACGCCTGCATCGCGCTGATCGACAATCCTGGCTTAAGCATCGACGACCTCATCAACATCGTGCCGGGACCAGATTTTCCGACCGGCGGCATCATTCTGGGCAAGCAGGGTATCCGCTCGGCCTATCACCTCGGCCGTGGCTCGATCGTGATGCGCGGCAAGGTGTCCATCGAGACTATCCGCAAGGATCGCGAGGCGATCGTCGTTTCCGAAATTCCCTATCAGGTGAACAAGGCGACGATGGTGGAGCGTATCGCCGAACTCGTTCGCGACAAGAAGATCGAGGGCATTTCCGACCTGCGCGACGAATCCGACCGCGACGGCTATCGCGTTGTCGTCGAGTTGAAGCGCGATGCGGTGCCGGACGTGGTGCTGAACCAGCTCTATAAATTCACGCCGCTGCAGACGAGCTTTGGCGCCAACATGGTGGCGCTCGATGCAGGCCGTCCGCAGGTGATGAACCTGAAGGATCTCCTGACGATTTTTGTGGCTTTCCGCGAAAGCGTCATTTCTCGGCGCACGAAATTCCTGCTCAACAAGGCGCGCGACCGCGCGCACATCTTGGTAGGCCTCGCGATTGCAGTAGCCAACATCGATGAGGTCATTCGTGTCATCCGTACCTCGCCCGACCCGGCGACCGCACGCGATACCCTGATGTCGCGCGACTGGCCGGCACGGGATGTCGAGACGATGATGAAGCTCATTGACGATCCGCGTCATCGTATTTCGGAGGATGGCACCGCGCGGCTGTCGATGGAGCAGGCCAAGGCCATTCTCGATCTGCGCCTGCAACGCCTTACCGCGCTCGGCCGCGACGAGATCTCCGACGAACTTGACAAGCTTGCGGTCGAAATTGCTGACTATCTCGATATCCTGCGTTCGCGCGCGCGTGTGCAGGACATCGTCAGCGACGAACTGACGGCCGTGAAGAATGAATTCGCCACGCCGCGCCGCACGATGATCGTCGATCAGGAAGGCGAGGTCGAGGATGAGGACCTGATCCAGCGCGAGGACATGGTCGTGACCGTCTCGCACGCAGGCTACGTCAAGCGCGTGCCGCTTTCGACCTATCGGGCGCAAAAGCGCGGCGGCAAGGGCCGCTCCGGCATGCAGACGCGCGACGAGGATTTCGTCTCGCGGCTGTTCGTTGCCTCGACGCATACGCCGGTGCTGTTTTTCTCATCGCGCGGCCAGGTCTACAAGGAAAAGGTCTGGCGGTTGCCGATGGCAGCGCCGAACGCACGCGGTAAGGCGCTCATCAACATTTTGCCAATGGAGCAGGGCGAGCGCATCACCACCATCATGCCGCTGCCGGAGGATGAATCCTCGTGGAGCGAACTCGATGTGATGTTCGCCACCACCGGCGGCAATGTCCGGCGCAACAAGCTGTCGGATTTCGTCGATGTCCGCCGTTCGGGCATCATCGCGATGAAGCTTGACGAGGGTGAGGCGATCGTCGACGTGCAGATCGCCAAGGAAAACGACGACGTGCTGCTGACCGCCGCGGGCGGCCAGTGCATCCGCTTCCCGGTTACCGATGTGCGTGTGTTCCAGGGCCGCACCTCGATGGGTGTGCGCGGCATCAATCTCGGTGTCGGCGACAAACTGATTTCGCTCACCATCCTGCGCCACATGGATGTCAACGCTGAGGAGCGCGCGGCCTATCTGCGCCGCGCTAACGCGGTGCGCCGCGGCGGTGTCGAGGACGAGATGGACACAGATAACGAAGATGCGATTGGCGCGATCGAGCTCGGCGAGCAGCGCTATGTCGAAATGTCAGCCAACGAGCAGTTCGTGCTGACCATTAGCGAGAACGGCTACGGCAAGCGGACCTCATCCTATGAGTACCGAACCACAGGTCGCGGCGGAAAGGGCATCGTTGCGATGTCGGTCAACGGCCGCAATGGCAAGCTCGTGGCGTCTTTCCCGGTCGAGGACAGCGATCAGATCATGCTGGTGACTGACAAGGGCCAGCTCATCCGCTGTCCGGTTGAAGACATCCGGATTGCAGGCCGCTCGACGCAGGGTGTCACGGTGTTCAACACTGCCGACGAAGAGCGTGTGGTGTCGGTCGAGCATCTGACCGAAGAAGGCGAGCACTCGGGCGAGGGGTAGGCCTAACGAGGCGCCACCACCCGGATATGGGTCAGCACCGGGCGAGGGGTTGCATCCCCTCGTCGCAGGCAGTCGGCGGAAATGTTTGGCCAGTCCTGCTGGGCACAATCCACGCCTGCCACGGCCAGTTTATTGCCTCGGGCGAGGGTCGCAGGCTCACTGGCCTCCACCTGCGGCGCGAAACTCGGCAGCAGGATCAGCGCAACGCCGATAAACCCGGCTATGGCCGCCACCGCGCCCAGAATTTTTGGTGGATCCGCCAATTTCGCTTCCAGCATCATGTCCTGCCTCCCGCGCCTCAGGCGCTTTCGGAAATGACGCGGCGAGGCCGGAATGGTTCTCGAGAATTCCAGGTGGAAGGCGGAAAAATATCGGTAACCGTAAAGGAACCGGCTCGCTTGCGGCCCCTCGCAGGGCAGGCTAGGAGGGGGAATGGCTCGTGTCGCGCTTTATCCGGGGTCGTTCGATCCTGTCACCAACGGCCACGCCGACGTGGTGCGCCAGGCGTGCACTCTGGTCGACCGGCTGATCGTCGCCATTGGCGTACATCCCGGCAAGGCACCCTTGTTCTCTGTCGAGGAACGCCGCGCCATGATCATCGAAGTCTTCGCGCCGTTTGCCGCCGCCTCGGGCTGCCGCATCGAATGTGTGACTTTCGATAATCTGACTGTTACGGCGGCCCAGCAGACTGGTGCCTCTATCCTGATCCGCGGGCTGCGTGACGGCACCGATCTGGACTATGAAATGCAGATCGCCGGCATGAACCAGACTCTGGTGCCGGAGGTGCAGACCATCTTTATTCCGGCATCCCCCACGGTTCGCCCGATCACCGCCACGCTTGTGCGCCAGATTGCCAGCATGGGTGGCGATGTTTCGGCTTTCGTTCCGAAAGCGGTTGCGACCCGTCTCAAGGCGAAATTCTCACAGTAGCCCGTCGCGGCTGCCGCTTCCCTATCGGCGCATCCTCGCGCGACTTGCATTCAACGCTTTTCCAACGCCAACGGAGTTTCCATGATCAGACTGCTTGCCGTTCTCGGAGCCCTGATGCTGGCCACGCCAGCCTTCGCCCAGAAATTGCCCGCGAACCTCGACAAGGCCAACGCCATTGTCATCGACACCACCAAGGGCCGTGTCGTAGTGCAACTGCGCACAGACCTGGCGCCGAACCACGCTGAGCGCATCAAGCAGCTTGCGCGCGAGGGCTACTACAACAACGTGCCGTTCCACCGCGTCATCGACGGTTTCATGGCGCAAACCGGCGACGGCAAAAACTTCAATGGCACTGGCGGTTCGAAATACCCGAACCTGAAAGCTGAATTTTCCAACGTGCCGTTCACCCGCGGCGTCGTGGGTATGGCTCGTGCAGGTGATCCGAATTCGGCAAACTCGCAGTTTTTTATCATGTTTAACGACTACCCTTCGCTGAACGGCAAATACACTGTGATCGGCAACGTCGTGTCGGGCATGGATGTCGTGGATAAACTCAAGCGCGGCGAACCGGTGCAGAACCCCGACAAGATGCTCAAGGTGCAGGTCGCCTCCGACATCAAGTAATCGCTGCCTTACACATCACGGCGCTTCACTCGTTCTAAGAAGGAAAGAAAATCATGGCAGACAACGACAACACCCTCATTCTGGAAACCACACAGGGCGATGTGACCATCGAGATGCGTCCCGATCTTGCGCCGGGCCATGTCGCGCGCATCAAGGAACTGGTGCGGGAAGGCTTTTACGACGGCATCGTTTTCCATCGCGTGATTGATGGCTTCATGGCGCAGACCGGCTGTCCGCATGGCACTGGCACTGGCGGTTCCGGCCAGAAGCTGAAAGCCGAATTCAACGCTGAGCCGCATGTGCGCGGTACGGTGTCGATGGCGCGTGCCGCCAACCCGGATTCCGGCGATAGCCAGTTCTTCATCTGCTTCGACGATGCCCGCTTCCTCGACAAGCAATACACCGTCTGGGGTAAGGTGACCTCCGGCATGGAGAATGTCGACAAGATCAAGCGCGGCGAGCCGGTGCAGAACCCCGACAAGATTATCAAGGCGCACATGGCGGCCGACGCCGCGTAACGGCGCCGCTCAGCGGCTTTTGCGTGTCTCATGCCCGGCCTTGCGCCGGGCATGATTGTTTCCGGCTCGCCCTACATAGCCGTTGCTCGGCCGGGGCTGGGAGGCCATAACGGGCCACCATGCGTACCGACCTGTTCGATTTCGATCTTCCCCCCGACAGCATTGCCTTGCGCCCGGTCGAGCCGCGCGAGAGCGCACGTCTTCTCGTCGTGCGACCCGGCGACGGCCTCGAGGATTATACAGTGCGCGATCTGCCGGATCTGCTGCGCGCTGGTGACCAGCTTGTCGTCAACGACACCAAGGTGATCGCGGCGCAACTGGCGGGCCGGCGTGTGGGTGGGGCGACCGAGCCGCGCATCGACGTGACGCTGATCAAGCGCATCGATGGCTCGCGCTGGCAGGCTTTGGTGCGGCCCGCGCGCAAGCTTTCCGAAGGTGATGTCGTGCGCTTCGGCAATGAAGGGCGAGTGTGCCTGCTCGGCAATCTTGATGCCACCGTTGAGGCCAAGGGCGAAGCCGGCGAGATTACGCTGTCGTTTGCGTTTCACGGCCCGGTGCTCGATCAGGCCATCGCCGATCTGGGCGCGCCGCCGCTGCCGCCCTATATCGCCTTGCGCCGCGCGCCCGACGAAAAGGATGTCGGCGACTATCAGACCATGTTCGCCAAACACGAAGGCGCGGTCGCTGCCCCCACGGCGGGTCTGCACTTCACACCCACGCTCGAGGCCGCATTGCTATCGCGCGGCATCGGCGTGCAGCACCTGACGCTCCATGTTGGCGCGGGTACGTTTCTGCCGGTGAAGACCGACGACACCGACGACCACAAGATGCATGCGGAGTGGGGCACCATCTCGGCGGAGACGGCGCGTGTCCTCAACGAAGCCCGCGCCAAGGGCGGGCGCATCGTTGCGGTCGGCTCGACGGCGATGCGGCTTCTGGAAAGTGCTGCGGATGAGGACGGCACTATCCAGCCGTTCACGGGCGAGACGGCAATCTTCATCACGCCGGGCTATCGCTTTCGTGCCGTCGACGTGATGATGACGAATTTTCATCTGCCGCGCTCGACGCTGTTCATGCTGGTCTCGGCCTTTTCGGGACTCGAGAGGATGCGCGCGGCCTACGCGCATGCCATCGAGACAGGCTATCGCTTCTATTCCTATGGCGATGCCTGCCTGCTGTTTGCTGATACGGGCCACGCTGCATGAGCGTGGCCAATCATTTTCAGTTGTTGGGCAGCAACGGCGAGGCGCGCACCGGCGTGCTGACGACGCCGCATGGTGAGGTGCGCACGCCCGCCTTCATGCCGGTCGGCACCGCGGGCGCGATGAAAGGCATCCACTGGCGCGACATCCGCGAGACCGGCGCCGACATCGTGCTTGGTAACACCTACCATCTGATGCTGCGCCCGACGGCGGAACGCATCGCGACGCTCGGCGGCCTGCAAAAATTCACCGGCTGGAACGGGCCGATGCTCACGGATTCCGGCGGCTTCCAGGTGATGTCGCTGTCCAAACTGCGCAAGGTCACGGAGCAGGGCGTTCGCTTCAAGTCGCACATTGACGGTGCGGTGCTGGATCTGACGCCCGAACGCGCCATCGAGGTGCAACGCCTCTTTGGCTCCGACATCGCCATGCAGCTGGACGAATGCGTGCGGCTGCCTGCGACACGCGCCGAGGTCGAGCGCGCGATGCAATTGTCGCTGCGCTGGGCCGAGCGTTCCAGGCGCGCTTTTGAAGGTGCGCCAGCGGGTTACATGCTGTTCGGCATCGTGCAGGGCGGCGATGTGGCTGAACTGCGGCGGCAAAGTGCAAAGGTGCTCGCTGAGATCGGCTTCCATGGTTATGCCATCGGCGGGCTCGCGGTTGGCGAACCGCAAGAGGTCATGCTCTCGATGATCGAGGAGTCTGCTCCGTTGCTGCCGCAGGATCGCCCGCGCTACCTGATGGGTGTCGGCACCCCCGATGATATGATCGAGGCGGTGGCGCGCGGCATCGACATGTTTGATTGCGTGCTGCCGACCCGCAACGGCCGTCACGGGCATGCGTTCACGCGGCGCGGTGTCATCAATCTGCGCAATGCGCGTCACGCCGACGATCCGCGCCCGCTGGATGAGGACAGTCCGTGGCCGCCCGCGCGCAGCTATTCGCGCGCCTATCTGCATCATCTGGTGAAGGCGGGGGAGGCGCTCGGTGCGATGCTATTGTCCGAGATCAACATCGCTTATTTCCAGATATTGATGAGCGGCATTCGTGAGGCGATTGCGGCCGGCACGTTCGCAGATTTTCGCGCTGCAACGAAAGCTGGCTGGGTGACGGGCGACCTGCCGCCGCTATAGAGGCCGCTCTGCCTCAGAAATCGCCTTGCTCCGGGGCGTCCGGGCAATCCCTCAGCGTGTGCTTGGTCACGAAACCATGGCCGCAGGTATCGCAGGTCCACAGATAGCTCACGACATTGTCGGAAAAGGCCGAGGCTTCGGCCGCGATCATCGTGTCAGCGCAAATCGCGCAGACCATGCGCTCTGCCCCGCGCGGAAAGAACGGCGCGAGCATCGGGCGGATTTCAGCAGTTGCCGTCATCATGGCCTCCCTCGGATTGGCGTCGTTAATTGGCGGTACTGGGAAAACCTACACCCGCACTTTGAAGAAGGCGCAACATAAATGCGTTTGTTTTGCGAATTCTTGTATCGCAACGCACACATCCGCGTGTTCAGGCCCTTTGCCTAACGGGGAAAAGGCAGATTTAATGGTCGCCTGTTTTGAAACTCATTTCGTCAGGAGCGCGCAATGAATTCGTTGCCGGACAAAACCGGTTCCCGGTGTCATGTTGGGCGGGGCGGCATCTACGACAGCATTGTGGATGCTGCTGGTTGTACGCCAATTGTCCGTCTCCGGCGGCTGCCGGAGCAACACGGTGTCAAGGCCACGATTTTAGCCAAACTTGAATATTTCAATCCAGCGGCTAGCGTAAAGGACCGCATCGGTGCCGCCATGGTCAAGGCCATGGAGGAGGCTGGAGCCATCAACAAGGACACGGTGCTGATCGAGCCGACATCCGGCAACACCGGCATCGCGCTCGCCTTCGTCGCGGCCTCGCGCGGTTATCGCCTCAAGCTCGTGATGCCGGATTCGATGTCGGTCGAGCGGCGCAAGATGCTCGCTTTTCTCGGTGCGGAGCTGGTACTCACCCCGGCGGCGCAAGGCATGAACGGCGCGATTGCGACCGCAGAAGAACTGGTGCGCACCACGCCCAACGCCCTGATGCCGCAGCAGTTCAAGAATCCCGCCAACCCGGCCGTGCATCGTCAGACGACCGCAGAGGAAATCTGGAACGACACCGCCGGCAACCTCGATATTTTCGTGGCTGGTGTCGGCACCGGCGGCACGATCACCGGCGTCGGACAGGTGCTGAAGCCGCGCAAGCTGACGCTGCGGATCGTCGCGGTCGAGCCTGCGGAAAGCCCGGTGCTGTCGGGCGGCAAGCATTCACCGCACAAGATTCAGGGGCTCGGCGCGGGTTTTGTGCCGGATATTCTCGACCGCTCAGTGATCGACGAGGTCGTGACCGTAGACAGCGCGACGGCGATCGAAATGTCGCGCGCTCTTGCTCGTATGGAAGGGATTGCGGGAGGAATTTCCTCTGGCGCAGCGGTCGCGGCCGCGCTTGAACTTGGCAAGCGGCCGGAAAATGCAGGTAAGACGATTCTTGCCGTGATTCCGTCTTTCGCGGAACGTTATCTCTCGACGGCGCTGTTCGACGGAATTTGACGAACGCCTTCCAGCGCTCCATTGATCATTTTTTTGGCGATCGCGGTGCCCAGACACCGCGAGAGACTTCTGAGACGAGGCTCTGAACGGGCGTTTGGCCGTGGGCATCGGCCATTGGGCTCAAATGCACGCCAAGTAGATGTTTACCGTTTCAGGCTACCATACTGTTCTGCAGACCTCTGATGTCGTCAGAGACTCGGGGTCTGCGTTGTTGTGTCTTCGTATTTTCACGACCGTCGGATGTATTGATGGGACCTGATCCAGGATGACGAATCCGCAGCCACTCCATGCGCAAGCCCTGATTGCCCCCGAGAACGAAAAGGAGCCGACTGGCTCGGAGAGGCTGGTCGATGAATTGGGCAATGGCCTCGGCAATCTTGGTGTCGAACTCGCAGATGTGCTGGGTAACCTGCACGACGTCGCCAGCCGCGTCTCGCGACAATCCGAGCAGTTTGGCCATTTGCAGGAAACCGCCGACACCATGGTTGCGGCCAATCGCAACATCGACGGCGCGGCGCGGACGGTCCAATCATTCACGGCCAATGCGGCCGCTGAGATTACACAGTCGCGCGAGGTCGTGACCAGCGCAGTCCAAAACATCACTGAACTCGTCACCGCCGTGAGCCGGATAGAGGACAGACTTGCGGCAATCAGCCAGGTTTTGTCGCAGGTTGGCAAGGTGTCGGGAACGATCGAAACTATCGCCAAGCAGACCAATCTTCTCGCGCTCAATGCCACCATCGAAGCGGCGCGAGCGGGTGATGCCGGGCGCGGGTTTGCAGTCGTCGCCAACGAGGTGAAGAGTCTTGCGGAAGCGACACGGCAGGCGACGCTGCAGATCGGCCAGACCGTGCAGAATCTCGATGGCGAGATCGGGCATTTGATTGAGGATAGCGGTGTTGCGACCCGTTTTGCCAGAGAGGCAGGCGAGGGCGCCAACCATATCCAGGGTACGATCAATCGCGTCCACGAAGGTTTCGCCACCGTGGAACGCGACATCAGCGCGATTGCGACTGCCGCCGCGACCAATATGGAGCACTGCGACGTGGTGCTTGCCGAACTGGGCGATCTCGCCAAAGGTGTCGATCTGTCGTCTAATGATCTGAAACATGCCGATGATCGCGTCGAAGGGCTGCTTGGTGCCTCCGAGACGCTCATCAAGGCCATCGCCGAAAGCGGTGTCGAGACATCAGACACGCCCTTCATTCGAGCTGCGGTCGAGACGGCAGCCAAGGTCAGCAAGGCGTTCGAGACCGCGATCGAACGTGGCGACATAACAGAGCAGCAGTTCTTCGAGCCGAACTATCGGGAGATTGAGGGCACCAACCCCACGCAATATCTGTCGAGCTATGTCGAACTAACCGATCGGATACTGCCGTCGATCCAGGATCCTGTGCAGAAGATCAACCCGCGCGTGATGTTCAGTGTGGCGTGGGCGCGCGATGGCTACCTCCCGACCCATAACCCGAATTATCGTCACCCTCAGCGTAACGATCCGGTCTGGAACGCAGCCAATTGCCGCAACCGGCGTATTTTCAAGGATCGCGCCACAGAAAAGGTGGCCAACAGCACGGCGACGTTTCTGCTGCAGACCTATCGCCGCGACATGGGCAACGGCAATTTCGTGCTGCTCAAGGATGCGTCGGCTCCAATCCGCATTTGCGGCCGCCATTGGGGGTGCTTCCGGATCGGTTTCCGCCAATCCTGATCGGGCCGTGAGCCTAGAATATTGAACTCGCTGGCAAAAAAGCCGTTGAGGGAGGCGACCGGAGCGCTGGTTTTAGGCGCGCATGGCTTGACCCATGGAAGCGGGACCCCTACACACCGCCACGAGTGAGCGCGTAGCTCAGGTGGTAGAGCACGTGACTTTTAATCATGGGGTCGAGGGTTCGAGTCCCTCCGCGCTCACCATTGATTTCTTTGAAGCTTTTTCAAAAACGGCACGCCGAATTGCGATCGGCGTCGGAGCTTCCTGCCGACATTCTCGCGCAGTTTCCAAAGACAAAAGCCGAGAGGCCTGTGGCGATTGCAGCCAACTCTGAAACTAGGTTTGATCGATGTCTTTGAAGAAGACGGTGTAGATCGCGCCGACGCAAATCAGGATGGCGCAAGCCTCGATAGTCAGAACCCACGTGAACAAGACGGGGTGGGCCTGATACGAGATCCATCCGGTCGGAGTGAGCCGGCCGCCGTACAGGACCTGCCGGTTCCGAAATGCGCTGATGAAGTTGATCAGCGCGCTGATGCTGACGACCAATCCCAGGAACGCGACGGTTAGCCGGCTTTTTTTTGAGCGTCTGGAAGTATCGTTATGGTATCTGTCAATCGGCTGATGCATGAGGCGCTACTCATTGTGAAAGTAGCAGGCTACCACAGGCTTCGAAAGCTACAAGCGGCTCGGCGGATTGTTCGTGATCCGATACAAACTTTTTCCCAAGGATTCGCCTTCTAGGCTGGGTGGAAACCACCTGCTCGTGAGGCGACCTTTTGAGGGAGTGGTTGTCTCTGTGATTTCGAGGCGAGACAGCGCCGCTTGGGCATTCGTTGCAGCGATCACTTTTTGGGGCTGTTCGCGGCGTTGCCGAGGAGATTGCCGCATTGCTTTGGAGTTTATCGCCAAAAAAAGACCAGGCGGAAGTCGCCTGGTCTCAAGGTTAGTCCCTTGGGGGGAACGAACTATGCGTTTGCGTTCTGCACCGAGAGGGGAGCCGATGCATCGAGGCCACTGGCCGCCATTTCGTTGCTGCGCTCGATGTGCGCGCGTCGCATCGGCTTGATCACGAATACTGCGAGCAGGGCCGCGATCGAGTTGCAGGCCACGGCCACCATGAACACCGACTGCCAGCCATAGTTCTTGGCGAGTATGCTGCCGAAGGGCACCAGCAATGCCGCGGTACCCTTGGCAGTGTACAGCATGCCATTGTTGGTAGTGGCATACTTTGCGCCGAAGGTGTCGCCGGCAGTTGCCGGGAACAGACTGTAGATTTCGCCGAACACGCCGAAATACACTGCGGTCGCCAGGACGAACACAATCGCCGAGTGTCCGTAGAGCGACAGCGTCAGCAGCATCAGTGCGCCGGTGCCGAAGGCGATGAACATCGTGTACTCACGGCCGATAGTGTCGGACACAAAACCGAAGATCGGGCGCCCGAAGCCATCGAAGATTCGGTCGAGCGAGATCGCCATCGTCAAGGCTGCCATCTGGAAGCCGAACAGGCTGACCGGCTCGCCGGCGATCTTGTAATCGTGTGCGATCGGTGCGATCTGCGCCGCCGCCATCAGGCCACCCGCAGCGACCAGCACGAAAGTCACGTAGAGCACCCAGAAGATCGGGCTGCGCAAGGTTTCGCTCGGCTTGAAGCCATAGACCGTCTGCGGCAGATTGACCTTCTTCTTCACAATCGGAATATCGAAGGTCGGTTTACGGATGAAGAAGCCGAGGATCAGGACGACGATGCCTTGGCCGAGGCCGAAATCGAAGAAGGCGGTCTGATAGCCGCTGGAGCCGATCATGTGGGCGATCGGCACGACGGTGAGCGCTGCGCCTGCGCCGAAGCCGGCAGCGGTTGCGCCCGCGGCCACGCCGCGATGGTCAGGGAACCACTTCAGGGCGTTGCCGACGCAGGTACCGTAAACCGATCCTGCTCCGATGCCACCCATGACGGCTGCGACATACAGCATCTCCGTCGAACTGGCATAGGAATTGACGATCCAGGCCAACGCGGCCATGCAGCCGCCGAACATGATGACGATGCGCGGGCCGAAACGATCGACGAACCAGGCCTCCACAGGTACAAGCCAAGTTTCGGTCACAACGAAGAAAGTGAAGGCGAGTTGGATCGCCGCGCGACCCCAATGATATTTCTGGTCGATGGGATCGACGAAGAGTGTCCAGCCGTATTGAAGATTGGCGATCATCGCCATGCAGCCGAGGCCCATCGCAAGCTGCACCCAACGATAGATGCCTTGCGCCTCGGCCTCTGATTGAGCTTTCACCGAGTTCGTTGTCATGTTTCCTCCTACCGTGAACTGTTGTCAGGCTCGCAGCCTCACTCACGGGAGAAAACACTGGTATATAATATTCCAATTCTCAATAGTGCGCCGCAACATTGTATCAATGGTCGTTACGACGCATTGGAATTATGAATCCAATATTATTCAATATGTTAAGTGCCAAATCAGAACCGAGTCCGGTTTGGTGGAAATCATAATAAAAAATAAAATTCAGGAAAATCACAAAAAGTCGTGATGACTGTTTGTCGCATTATATGTGTCGTATCGTCGCATATAAGTAAGGAACCTGATCAATTATCCCTCTGGTGTTAGATCCGAGTGTACGGAAGACGGGGCGCCGACCATTGGTATGGCTTCACGTCGCAACCCGATCAGTTCTGCCGCGCGAATGGCCGATTGCTTCCAGAACCCGAACTGGTTGGCACGAGAGGTCTCCAGAATTGCAATCCCTACTGCCGAGAGGAACGGCAGGCTCTCGAGGACGAGAACCGCGGCGAAGATGTAAATTTCACGAACGTCTTTTTGATTGAAGACAACGAGCACCCCCGCGCCCACTAGCAACAGCGTGCCGATTACCGCTTCCCAGAATGCCTGGAATTCTACCGACATCCGGGAGAGACCACCCTTGGAGGTGCGGGCAAATGGCAAGTGCTCGGTGATCAGGCCGTTGGCGACGGCGCGCGAGACCGTCCATTGCACCGACATCGCCGCGATCATCGCTCCGAGCAACTGGCCGAGCGTGATTTTGACGCGCAGGCGGTACAGTGCGACGAAGTGGACGAGCGAGACCACAAACGCGGCGATAATCGGCAACGTTAGGATCTTGTCGGGGATGGCGATATCGGCGAACGACACCACTGGCACCCAGATCAGATTAAGGATCGCGACCACGACCCCGAGGCTTTCTGCGCCAAGCCAGTTCAACCAGCCAAGGGCGAATTCGCGTCTCTGGCCGGGAGACAAGCGGCTTGCGCCGGGCAGGAAGCGTCGCCAATGCTTTTTGACGATCTGGAAGCCGCCATAAGCCCAGCGGTGACGCTGTTTGCGGAATGCCTCATAGGTATCGGGGAGCAGGCCGAAGCCGTAGCGCGTATTGGTATAATGCGTGCTCCAGCCATGCTCGATGATAGCGAGGCCAAGGTCTGTATCCTCGCAGATGGTGTCGCCAGCCCAGCCACCCGCCATTTCCATTGCGGCGCGGCGAATCAGGCACATCGTGCCGTGGACAATGATGGCGTCTTGTTCATTGCGCTGGACCATGCCGATGTCGAAGAATCCGGCATATTCGCCGTTCATGGCGTAATGCATCAGCGACTGGTTGCCGTCGCGATGATCCTGTGGGGCCTGCACCAGGCCTACATGCGGGTCGGCGAAGGCGGGCACGAGATCCTTCAACCAGTTTGGCGTCACCACATAGTCAGCGTCGATGATGCCGATGATCTCTGCATCAGCAGCGGTTCGCTCCATCGCGATGCGCAGCGCGCCGGCCTTGAAGCCGATCACCTTCTCCGCATTGATGAAGATGAAACGCTCGCCCAGCGTGCGGCAATGGTCCTGGATTGGTTGCCAGAAGGCCGGGTCGGGCGTGTTGTTGATGATGACCACGCATTCAAAATTCGGGTAATCGAGCCGGGCGACGGCATCGAGCGTCTGCTTGAGCATCTCCGGCGGCTCAAAATAGGCCGGGATGTGAATTGAGACTTTTGGGAATTTCCCGTCGGCGGGCATCGGCAGGGGGCGGTCGATCAGTCGTTGCGGACGACGGCCGAAGGCCACGGTGGCAATTTCCTCGATGCGCGCCATCGCAATCAGAATGAGAGGCACCAGCAGGACCATGCCGAGCGTCAGTGCAAAGGCCGAGCCGAATACGAAGTAATGCGTATTCCAGTAGGAGAATACAGTGGCCACCCATGCGCCAACGCCGCTGGCCGCGACCGTCAGGACAAAAACCTGCGGGATCGTCGGGTGAACCAGGCGAAAAATCGGTAATGACATCAGGATGCCGACAAGCACCGCGATCGTTGCGACCTTCCAGTAATCCGGGTCAACGATCACGCCGGTCCATGGGAATTTTGGTTCACGCGATGCGTTGAGAATACCCCAGTAAGGGCCGACGCCGCCTTCGAAAAACTTCCATGGCTGGTCGATGGCTTCGACGATGTTGTAGTCGAGCCCGATCGACTCGGCGCGAGTGACGAAATTGCGCAGGATCGACGCCTGTTCGAACGGGCCGGGATCGGCACTCTTCAGGTTGTAGCCTTGGCTCGGCCAGCCGAACTCCGCGACAACCACGCGTTTGCCCGGAAAACTGTCCCGCAGCAGTTTGGAGATCGTCATGGCGTAATCCACCGCAGATTCGGCGGGAATATTGTTCCAGTAAGGCAAGATGTGCGCCGCGATAAAGTCCACGGCCGAGGAGAGTTTCGGCTCGTCGCGCCATATGCTCCAGATTTCACCGGTGGTGACGGGAACGTTAACCTGACGCTTCACGCGCTGAATGTAGTCGATCAATTCGTCGACTTTCAGATCGGCGCGGTAGAGCGTTTCGTTGCCGACGACGATGCTCACGACGTTGGGGTTATGCTTGGCAAGGTCGACGGCGGCGGCGATCTCGCGCTCATTGCGATCGAGATTCTTATCCAGCCATGCGCCGACCGTGACCTTCAGTCCGAATTCGTTGGCGATCGGCGGCACCAGTTCGACACCGCCGGTGGACGAATAAAGACGGATCGCCTTGGTGATCTTGGACAGCTTGCGGAGGTCGTCCCGGATCTTCCTGGCGCTCGGGATGTTGTCGACGTCAGGATGCGCGCTTCCTTCGAATGGAGCATAGGATACGCTCGGTAACAGGCCGCTGAAGTCCGGAGCGTTTTCCCTCTTCTCGAGCAGGCCCCAAAGGGCGGCATGAGCCGCGGCTACAAAAATCAGAACGGCGATTACCGCGCGCATCGCAAACCCTTGAACCGGCATGACAAGACGCCGGATCGGTTCCAAGTCCGGTCGTGGCGAAAACAGACGTCTATACAATCACGCTTTTACATGACGCCCTTTAACATCTGGTATGGCGTCGTGGCGTTTTTATGGGGGTCTGCCGATCGCGGCGGTCCTCTACCGCGTCACAGCAGCGGGCTACTACTTGGCCGGGCCGGACGGCTTCGCAGGAGCCGCCGCTGCAGGTGGGGTCGGTGGCGTTGGCGGCGGGAAGTTGCTGTTCTGCGGTTGGGCAGACGGGTTGATCCAGCACGCTTGGATGCGGGTGTTCAGGGTATCGGGAATCTTGTTATCGATGGTTGCGCCGAAGCGGACAAGGCAGCGGAACGCAGCTTGCACATGCCCGCCGGGACAACCGAAGCGGTCGTAGAGGTCGAGGTGACGGAACGCCGTATCGAGATCGTCGCGCCACATCAGGTTGACCACGCGGCGGCCGAGCCAGACACATTCCGGATTGCCTGCGGGGCCGTTGATGGCCTTGGCCGCCTCGGCGAACTCGTCGGTGCGCTTCTGAGCTTCGCGATTGTCCTGGGCCGCGGCCGCAGCGGGAGCTTTGCTCTGATCCTGAGGCTTCTCGTTGGTCTGAGCGCTGGCGGCGCTTGCAAGGCCGAGGCTTGCAGCAAGCAATAACGCCGACATTGTTGCGCCATGAAACGGCGTAGTCTTCAGGAGTGCGAAGTGATGACCCATGCTTTCCCCGATCAGAACCCGTTCGTGTGGGCTCTTGTGCTGAAGGGAGCCTTCAAGCCGAAGGCGAGTCCCCTGTTGACCCGCAAATGAGCCCCCAATGCGGCGATTATTTCCGGCCCAGATTCCCATGAAACACAATCGCGATTTTGTCCAGCACGTCGCGGAAAACCTGCCCGGCAAGGCCGGAATACCATCAAAGTTGGTGGGCAAGGGGCAGTGGCTCTTGGCAGCGCAGGCCTGAGCGGCTAATCGACAGCTTCGGAGGGTGAACACATTTCGTTGCGAACGCCGCTAGCGCTTCTGGTCCTCTCGCTTTGCGTGATTGCCGGGACATGGATCTGGCTCGGTGAGCCGGTGCCGCGCGCGCGCGCGCCGCTCGATCCCGCACAGAAGCTGGAATGCGTGTCCTACACTCCATTTCGCGGCGCGCAGAGCCCGCTCGATCCGTCGCTGCATGTGCCGGTTCAGCAGATCGCGCAGGACCTCGCGCAGCTTGCCAAGGTAACGAACTGCATCCGCACCTATTCCGTAGATAGCGGCCTCGACCAAGTGCCGGGCGAGGCCGCGAAAGTCGGACTGAAGGTCATTCAGGGCATCTGGCTCGGCAGCAACCGTTTCAGGAATACTCTGCAGATTGACACGGCCGTGGCGCTGGCGAAGCGCTATCCCGGTACGATCGAGGCGCTGGTGGTCGGCAACGAGGTATTGCTGCGCGGCGAGATGACGGTGGCCGATCTGGTTGCGACGATTCGCTATGTTAAATCTCGCGTTGAAAACATGCCGGTCACCTATGCTGACGTGTGGGAGTTCTGGCTCCGCAACCGCGAGATCTATAATGCCGTCGATTTCGTCACCATCCACATCTTGCCATACTGGGAAGATTTTCCGGTGCGTGCAAAATATGCGGCGGGCCATGTCGATCAGATCCGCAAGCGTGTGGCGGTCGCGTTTCCCAACAAAGAAATTCTGATCGGCGAAACCGGCTGGCCAAGTGCTGGCCGTATGCGTGATGGCGCGCTTCCCTCACTTGCCAATCAGGCGTTCGTTGTGTCGCAAATTCTCGCTCTGGCGAGGGCGGAGAAATTCCGCGTCAACCTGATCGAGGCCTATGACCAGCCCTGGAAACGCCAGCTCGAGGGCACCGTCGGAGGCTATTGGGGCCTGTTCACCAACGAGACCCGGCAGCCGAAATATGTGGCGGGCCGCCCGATCACCAATCATCCGATGTGGAAGTATCAGATGGGCGGTGGGCTTGCCTTCTGTGTGCTGGTCTATCTGGTAGCATTCGCGGCATTGCGGCGCAGACCCTGGCGGCCGCGCTGGCCATCGTGGCTGTTTGTGGCGGTCAGCGCCACGGTCGGCGGCGTGCTGGCCGGCTGGGGCGTGGAAAAAGTCCAGATTGAAAGTTTCGGGATCGGCGGCTGGGTCGCCAACAGTGCCCTGCTTGGCGCAGCTCTTCTGACGACGATCTTCGCGACGATGGCCATGGTGACGGGCCGCTGCCTGCCGCCCTTCGTCGAACTGCTCGGCCCGCGGGAAGATCGAACCAAGTCCAAGACGCTGCGTGCGCTCGGGTTTGCGCTGGCGGTCGTGGTTGTGCTCGCGACGGAAACAGCATTGGGTTTCGTGTTCGACCCGCGCTACCGTGACTTTCCGTTCGTGGCGTTGACGATTGCGGCCGTTCCGGCGTTGCTGCTGATGCTCCTGAACGGTCCCTCGCTTAGCGGACGGCGGCCGATTGCGGAAACGACCTTTGCCGTGCTGCTGGCGTTGAGCGTGGTTTACATCGGCTTCAACGAGGGATCGGCGAACTGGCAGTCGTTGTGGACCTGCGGCGCCTATGCAGCGCTGGCGTTTACGCTGTCGCTGGCGCGGGTCGCGCGAACCCCAAAATCATCAACGCAATAGCGACGCCCGATAAACCGATATTGTAAAGCACGATGCCGAACCCCGCGGCAACCATGCCGGCCGTCAGGGTGACCATCGAAGGTCTGATGATATGCAGGACCGCGATGACGAGCGCGGCGAGGCCGAACACGTCGTTCTTGAACAGATAGGTTATCATCGTGCGCGTCTTGCACAGCATGGTCGGCAGGCCGCCGTCGCAGGCGAGCGCGGTCGGTGAAAACTCGATTGCAAAATAGCGCAGATACAGCGCATAGCCGACGCTGAGGAAGCCGACGACCAGCAACCATTGGACCTGCACCGGGCTCGGGCGGAATGGGCGTTTCTTTTCGCTTTCGCGAAACTGGGTCGGATCGCCGGGCGGAAGAGGATCGGCCATGAAGTTCCCTGGAGGTTTCTCAATGAGGTTTCAGGATCGCGTGCAGAACCTGCGGATCAGCGATTGAAGAACGAGAAACCGCGGCTCGGTGCCGGCTCGAGGGCAGGCTGTGGTGGCTGTGGCGGTTCTTCTACCCGCTTTTCGGTCTGGGTGCGAGCTCGAGCGCGATCTTGGGCGTGAGTTTGGTTGCGAACCTGGTGACGGGGCTTCTCTGGCGGAACCCGGGCTCCGTGGGGCGATTCGAGCGCAAGCCGCTGGCCGTCGAACAGGGCGGTTTCGCAGCGGTGGCGATTGGAGATCAGGCTGGCGCAGAGCTTCGCGGCGGCGGCGGCGTCATTCAACGGACCGGCGACGAGATGAAGGCGGAGGCCGAGCCCATTCTGACCTTCGCGGACGACGATCAGCGGCTGCAGCGATTCCACGAACTGGGGCACTCTTTTCATGGCGCTCCGCCAGACTGCGCGCAATCCTTCGACTGAATTGGCTGATCCCAGATCGATGCCAAACTCGGCCGGCTTCACGGCCTTTTCCGGTGTGGCCTCCAAGGATTCATGCTTGAGAGCCTCATCGCTGATGGCGTCAGGTTTCAGCGGCGCAAGTGAGGCGACGGTGAGCGGGCCGAACACGCCTTCTTCGTGCGGCAGCGGCGAGGAAGTCGCTGCCGCTTTGGTATCCGGCTTTGCCGGTTCGGGCGCTGCCGCGGCTTTTGTCGTCGAGAGTGGCGGTAAATGTGCAGTTGCTGTCACCGGCAATTTGACTTCGGGCAGCGCGGGCGCAGCCGCAGCGCTCGCCACGATTGCGGGTGTACCGATGATCGGGGCCGCATCTGACTTCGGCCACGAGGAGGCGGATGACGGTTTTGCCAGCGCGCCAGTCACGGAATCGAGGCTCTGCTCGACCACAGTCACGCGCGCGAACAGCCGGTCGCGGTCATTGTTGAGCGTATCGATCGCGGCTGAAAGACGCCGGTTTTCGGTTTTCGTTTCCCGCTCGATGGCCTGCAGTTGCTGGCTCTGGCGCGACGCCTCCGCCATGCGCTCGTGCTCGCGGCCGCTGGAATAGTGCACCACCATCATTGTGCTCGCGACCGCCAGGATCGAGGCAGCGCCCCATGATCCGAGACGCCAGACTGCGCGGCGGTCGAACTCTTCCTCCTCGGCGAAAAGGCGAGACATCCAGCCGCCGGAATCGGCGCCGGAGACGATCTGATCGAGCTTGGCGCGATCATTCCGCATGGTCAGGTAATAGCCCCCCGCGATTCCCCCACGAATCAGCCCTACAATTTTAACAGGAACATTTGCTGGATGCGCGTCACTCCTTGATTCAGCCTGATTTGTACCCCGCCGGTGAATTCCATCCTGCCCCGAAAGGCTCTATGACAACCGCACCGTGCCGTTCCGAATCCGGAGGCGGCTCCTTATCGTGATCCCAGGACGCCCATGACCGACCGCTCCAGCCTCACTCTTGTCCTTGCAGCAGGCGAAGGAACGCGGATGCGCTCCACGCTGCCCAAGGTGCTGCACGAGGTTGCGGGACGCTCATTGCTGGCCAATGTGCTGCTGGCGGCTCCCGCAGGCAAGCTGGATCGTCTTGCGATCGTCGTTGGTCCCGATCATCAGGCGGTGTCGCACGAGGCGCGCAAGCTGCGGCCGCAGGCGCAGGTGTTTGTCCAGAGCGAACGCAAGGGCACGGCGCATGCGGTGCTGGCGGCGCGTGCGGCCATCGGGGAGGGTGCGGACGACTTGCTGGTTGTGTTCGGCGATACGCCGCTCGTGACTGCCGAGACGTTTGCCCGTCTGCGCGCGGCGCTCGCAGGCAATGTCGCGATGGCGGTGCTTGGCTTCCGTGCCAAGGACCCGACCGGCTACGGTCGCCTGCTGGTGGAGGGCGATCAGCTTGTCGCCATTCGCGAGCAGGCCGACGCTTCTGAAGCCGAGCGCAAGGTCGATCTCTGCAACGCCGGGATGATGGCGTTCGCGGGCAAAACCGCGCTGCAAATTCTGGACCGGATCGGCAATGCAAACAGCAAGGGCGAGTATTATCTCACAGACGCGGTGGGCATCGTGCGCGAGATAGGATTGCGTGCCACCGTGATCGAAACTCATGAGGACGAGGTGCGCGGCATCAACACCAAGACCCAACTGGCCGAAGCCGAGAGCGTGATGCAACAGCGGCTGCGTCACAAGGCGATGGAAGCGGGCGTCACCCTGGTCGCACCGGAGACGGTGTTTCTCTCAAGTGACACCAGCTTCGGGCGTGATGTGGTGATCGAGCCGTTCGTGGTGATCGGCCCCGGCGTCAGCATTGCCGATGGCGCGGTGATCCATTCGTTCTCGCATGTAACGCAATCCTCGATTGGCAAGAAGGCCTCGATCGGGCCTTACGCGCGCATCCGCCCCGGCACGTCGCTCGGCGAAGGCGTGCGGATCGGCAATTTCGTGGAGACGAAAGCGGCTGTGCTGGAAAGCGGCGTCAAGGTCAACCATCTGTCCTATGTCGGCGATGCACATGTCGGCACCAACGCCAATATCGGTGCAGGCACGATTATGTGTAACTACGACGGTTTCGACAAACACCGCACCGAGGTGGGTGCCGGCGCATTCGTCGGCTCGAATTCCTCGCTGGTGGCACCTGTGAAGATCGGCGCGGGCTCCTATATCGGCTCTGGTTCCGTCATCACCCGTGAAGTGCCGGAGGATGCGCTGGTGATTGAACGCAACGAACAGGTGACGCGGCCGGGCTGGGCCAGGCGCTACCGTGAGCGCAAGGCGGAGGCCAGGAAGACCAAGACGTAACGCGTTTTCGTTAAACGCTTCGCGGGTAGGCGTTAATCATGAATGTGATGCGTGAATTCGCAACAATTCTTGAGCCACGGTTCATGCGATACTTGGCTATGAGGTTTTCTCTTCTCGCTCGTCAAAGGACGTAAAACCGCATGTGCGGCATTGTCGGAATTCTGGGCCGCCGGCCTGTGGCGGATCTTCTGGTGGATTCGCTCAAGCGGCTTGAATATCGCGGGTATGATTCCGCGGGCGTTGCCACGCTGGAAGGCGCGCATATCGAGCGCCGCCGCGCCGAGGGCAAGCTGAAGAATCTGGAAGCGCGGCTGAAATCGTCGCCGCTGTTCGGGCGTGCCGGCATCGGTCACACCCGCTGGGCAACGCACGGCAAGCCGACTGAGAACAATGCGCATCCGCACGCCAGCGGCAAGGTCGCGGTGGTTCACAACGGCATCATCGAGAATTTCCGCCAACTGCGCGCCGTACTGGAGCGCGACGGCACCAGGTTCGACAGTGATACCGACACCGAGGTCGTCGCCCATCTCGTCAATTCCTATCTTGCCAAGGGATTTTCGCCGCAGGACGCCGTGAAGGAGGCGCTGCCGAAATTGCGTGGCGCGTTCGCGCTCGCCTTCGTGTTCGAGGGTGAGGATGACCTGATGATTGGCGCGCGCAAGGGCTCACCGCTCGCGATCGGCTACGGCGATGGCGAAATGTATCTCGGCTCCGACGCGATTGCGCTGGCGCCGTTCACCGATGACATCAGCTATCTCGAGGATGGTGACTGGGCCGCACTGACGCGCGAGGGCGCGAGCGTTTTTAATGAGAAAAACGAGCCCGTGAAGCGCGACGTTCTCAAGTCCGGCGCCTCGACCTTCATGGTGGACAAGGCCAACTATCGCCACTTCATGGCCAAGGAAATCCACGAACAGCCGGAAGTCGTCGGCCATACGCTGGCGCGTTACGTTGACATGGCGACGGATCAGGTTTCGCTTCCGGTCAAACTGCCATTCGATTTTTCCAAGATCGGCCGCATCTCCATCAGCGCCTGCGGCACCGCGAGCTATGCAGGCTTTGTCGCCAAATATTGGTTCGAGCGATTCGCGCGGTTGCCGGTCGAACTCGATGTGGCGTCGGAATTCCGCTACCGCGAAGCACCCCTGCGCAAGGGGGATCTTGCGATCTTCATTTCGCAGTCGGGCGAGACGGCCGACACGCTCGCGGCGTTACGCTACGCCAAGGCGCAGGGCCTGCACACGATCTCCGTCGTCAACGTCACCACCTCGACGATTGCGCGCGAAAGCGAAACGGTGCTGCCGACATTGGCCGGCCCCGAGATTGGCGTGGCTTCCACCAAAGCGTTCACCTGCCAGTTGATGGTGCTCGCTGCACTCGCGGTTGCGGCCGGCAAGGCGCGGGGCGAACTCACCGCTGAGGATGAAGGCAAGCTCGTTCATGCACTGATCGAAGTGCCGCGCCTGATGAGCGCCGCGCTTTCGCTGGAGCCGCAGATCGAGAAGCTGGCCCGCGACGTCGCCAAGGCACAGGACGTGCTCTATCTCGGACGGGGCACGAGCTATCCGCTGGCGCTGGAAGGCGCGCTGAAGCTCAAGGAAATCTCCTACATCCACGCCGAAGGTTATGCCGCGGGCGAACTGAAGCATGGACCGATCGCGCTGATCGACGAGAAAATGCCGGTGGTGGTGATCGCGCCTCACGACCGTGTTTTTGAGAAGACAGTCTCCAACATGCAGGAGGTTGCTGCGCGCGGGGGGCGGATTGTGCTGATGACCGATGCTCAGGGGCAACGGGAGGCGACGGTGGAGTCGCTCGAAACCATCGTATTGCCCGACATGCCTGCAACCGTGACGCCGCTCGTTTATGCGGTGCCGGTGCAACTGCTGGCCTATCATACGGCCGTCATTATGGGCACCGACGTCGATCAGCCACGGAACCTGGCAAAATCCGTCACGGTTGAATGACAAACTGACGCAGACCGGGTCGGGGATTTTAAGCCTTCTGCAACCATGGTTGCGGTGCCTTTCTTCGGTGAGCCCTTGCATGCTGCGCGGTCGGGGCGATACGGATAGGTTATGACTGAGAATACACCGAAACTTCCAGGTGATCTCACGGGCGGGTCGGATGTTCCGCCCGGCCTGATGGCGCGCCTTCGTAACTATTTCCTCACTGGCCTGATCGTCGCCGGCCCGATCGCGATCACGTTTTATTTGACGTGGTGGTTTGTCACTTGGGTGGACAATATGGTCCGCCCGTTCGTGCCGGTTGATTATCGCCCCGAAACCTATCTGCCATGGGGTATTCCCGGTTCGGGCCTGATTGTCGCCGTAGTCGCGCTGACGCTACTCGGCTTCTTCGCCGCGAACCTAATCGGGCGTCAGCTTGTCGCGCTCGGCGAAACCATTCTCGGTCACATGCCGGTAGTACGCGCGATCTATCGCGGCCTGAAGCAGGTGTTCGAGACGCTCTTTTCCAGCAACGGCTCGGGCCTGCGCAAGGTCGGCCTCGTCGAGTTTCCATCGCCGGGGATGTGGTCGGTGGTGCTGATTTCGCATGCGCCGAACGAGCAGATGTCGGCGAGCCTTCCTGGCGAGGAGGAGCATGTGGCCGTGTTCCTGCCATGCGCGCCAAACCCGACCACGGGCTTTTTCTTCTACGTGCCGAAGAGCAAGATCATCGAAATCGACATCAGCGCCGAAGATGCAGCGACCCTCATCATGTCTGCGGGCGTGGTGCAGCCGGGCGGTAATGATGCGCAGAAGAAAGTAGCGGCGCTTGGCGAGGTTATGAAGGCGGCGAATGTTGCGAATGCAACGCCCGTTTCCAGCCCGGCGAAGGTCGAGTAATTGCCTGGCAAGGATAAGAAGGTGGCGATTTCTCGCAGCGAGCAACCGGGGCTAAGCTCCGTCGCCACCACGGGGCAGCTTGTCTGGGCCGTTGTCTTTATCAGTGTTGCGGTGACGGTCGTGACCGAGTTTCGGGTTGCCGGCCACGGCAGCCTGTGGCTGTCGGCGGTGACGGCCTACGCGGCGTTTTTCCTGAACATTGCATGTTCTGGGTTCGGGCTTCGGACACCGGAGCGAATCTGGTGGATCGCTAATGCAGCTTTAAGCATCCTGACAATGACCGTCATTGGCGCGCCCACTGTTCCAAGCGCGCTCTGGACCGCTGGGCGGGTCTTGCTCGCGCGCCTGTCGGCTTAAAGGCATCACTACCCTGCACCGATCAGCGGGATCGCCTCGTCGCGCTCGAACAAATAGAGGAGTGAGCGCAGCGCCTCGCCACGCTCGCCTTCGAGCTTTGCATTGTCCTGCATGATGCGCAGCGCCTCGTCGCGCGCCTGCGCGACAAGGTTACCATGGATCTCCGGCCGCGCGATGCGGAAACCGGGCAGGCCGCTCTGGCGCGTGCCGAGCACGTCGCCTTCGCCGCGCAGACGTAAGTCCTCTTCTGCGATGCGGAAGCCGTCCGTGGTTTCGCGAATGACGCGCAGCCGTGCGGTCGCCGTTTCCCCGGCTGGCTCGTGATAGAGCAGGATGCAGGTCGAGGCCTCATGGCCACGTCCGATGCGCCCGCGCAATTGATGCAGTTGCGACAGGCCGAAGCGCTCAGCGTTTTCGATCACCATGATGGTGGCCTCGGGCACGTCGACGCCGACCTCGACCACGGTGGTCGCGACGAGTAGTTGCGTTTCGCCGGAAGCGAACCGCGCCATCGCGGCATCCTTGTCCTTCGGCTTCATCTGGCCGTGGACGAGGCCGACCGTGCCGCCAAATTTCTTCTGCAGGCTCTCGAACCGCTGGGTGGCATTGACGAGGGGAAGGGCGGTCTCGGCGTCTGATTCCTCGACCAGTGGACAGATCCAGTAGATACGTTTGCCCATTTCCAATGCGCGTCCGAGTGCGTCGATGATCTCACCAAGGCGATTGTCGGGCACCACGCGAGTGTCGATGGGCTGTCGTCCAGCGGGCTTCTCGCGCAATTCGGAAATGTCCATGTCGCCGAAATAGGTCATTACCAGCGTGCGTGGAATTGGCGTCGCGCTCAGGACCAGCATATCAACCGCTTCGCCTTTATTGGTGAGCAGCAACCGTTCGCGCACCCCAAAACGGTGCTGTTCATCGACGATGGCGAGCGCCAGCGATTTGTAGATCACCTCGTCCTGGATCAGCGCGTGCGTGCCGACCAGCAGGTCGATCTCGCCGTTCGCCAGCCGCTCCAAAATGTTACGCCGCTCCTTGCCCTTGTCGCGCCCAGTGAGGATGGTGACACGCAGGCCTGCGCGTTCCGCCAATGGCGCGATGGTGGCGTTGTGCTGGCGTGCGAGGATTTCCGTCGGTGCCATCAAGGCGGACTGGCGGCCTTCTTCGGCCACCGCAGCAGCGGCGAGCAGCGCCACCACCGTCTTGCCTGAGCCGACATCGCCCTGCAGGAGACGCAGCATGCGGAGCGGTTTGCCGAGATCTTCGGCAATGGCACGCGCCGCCTCTTGCTGTGATGTCGTGAGCGCGTAGGGCAGTGCATCGATGATTTTTGCGCGCAAATGTCCGTCGCCGGCATGGCGCGTGCCCGCTGGCCGCCGCAGCTGCGCGCGCACCAGTGCCAGCGCGAGTTGGTTTGCGAGCAGCTCGTCGTACGCAAGGCGGGACCAGAACCGACTGTCCGGCAGAATGTCGGTAATTTCTTCCGGCTGGTGCAAGTGGTGAAGCGACGTCGCAAAATCGGGAAAGGAGCAGCGTCGGATCACTTCCGGGCTGATCCACTCCGGCAGTTGCGGTAGCTTGGTGAGCGCCTGCGCCATCGCCCGCCGCGTCGAGCCGATCGCAAGCCCTTCGGTGAGCGGATAGACCGGATCGATGCCGGAGAGTTTTGTAAAGCCTTCCTCATCGACCACGCGGTCGGGATGCACCATCTGCAAGGTGCCGTCGAACATCTGCACGGTCCCGGAGACGTAACGCACCTCGCCGACCGGCAACAGTTTGTCGAGATAGCCGCCCTGCGGACGGAAGTAGGTCAGCATCACTGTGCCAGTGTTGTCGCTGGCGAACACGGTATAGGGCGCGCGGGAGCGGCCGGGCGGCGGCGCACGATGCCGGTCGACCGTGACCTTCAGCGTCACCACCGTGCCTGGTACGGCGTCGCAGATGTCCGGTTGCGCGCGGCGGTCGATCACGTTCGACGGCAGATGCAGCAGCAGGTCGACGATGCGTGGCGTCTCGCTGCGGTCGAGCAGGTAGCGAAACAATTTGTCCTGCTTCGGCCCGACGCCGGCGAGGCTCGTCACTGGCGCGAACAGGGGATTGAGAATGGGAGGGCGCATGAATGCTTAAAAGCTCTCCGGCGTCATTGCGAGCGAAGCGAAGCAATCCAGACCTTAACAATAGTGGAACGTAAAAAGAACTGGATTGCTTCGTCGCTTTCGCTCCTCGCAATGACGGCCTTCTTCCGCGGAAGGTGCTGACATTCAGCCGTAGCATCGCTATATCAACCTCGCCCGGCACGTCCGGGCTTTTGGCGTTCACGAAAGGCAGGACATGTCAGCTTCCACCCGTTCCAGCGATGGCCTTGACGATCGGCGCAAACGGCTCCTGTTCCGCTGCTGGCACCGGGGTACCAAGGAGATGGATTACATCTTCGGGCGGTTTGCCGATGCGCATATTGCCGATCTGAGCGAGGACGAGGTCGCCGATTTCGAACGGCTGATCGAACTGCCGGACCCCGATCTCTACAACGCCTTCAACGACAAGAGGCCGCTCGAGCCGATCTATGCCGAGGGGATCTTCCGGCGCATCAAGGCTTTCACTGACGGGCCCTCGGCATGAAGTCGCAGGTTCGCTCGCCGGCCACGCTGCTTGCGCCCGGCCGTGCCGTCACGCTTGCCAGTACCGCCGAGGGTGCGGAGGGGCTGATCGTTTCTGATCTTGCCCGCGCGGTCGCCGTGCGCAAGGACGCACCCGCCGTCAGCCTCGCGGTGCTGTGCCGCGACGGCGCGCGCATGGCGCAGCTCGCCCGCGCGCTCGAATTCTTCGCGCCGGATGTCACGGTAATGCAGTTTCCGGGGTGGGACTGCCAACCGTATGACCGCGTGTCTCCGCATGGCGGAATTCTGGCGCAGCGCCTGACCACGCTGGCGCGGCTGTCGCGGTTGGCGGGTGGTGGCGACAAACCGCTCGTCGTTCTCACCAGCGTCAATGCCGTTGTGCAACGGGTGCCAGCGCGCGACGCCATGGCGGCGCAGGCGCTCTCTGTTGCACCCGGCCATCGCGTGCCGATGGATTCCATCACCGCATGGCTTGAACACAATGGCTACAGCCGCACCTCGACGGTGCGCGAGCCCGGTGAATATGCCGTGCGTGGCGGCATTCTCGACTTGTTTCCAGCGGGCCTTGACCAGCCGGTGCGGTTCGACTTCTTCGGCGATACGCTGGAATCGATCCGCACCTTCGATGCTGAGACGCAGCGCACGCTGCTCGACATGCGCGCGCTCGATCTCGTGCCGGTGTCCGAGTTTCAGTTGACGACGGAAACCATCCGCCGCTTCCGCATGGGCTATGTCGCGCAGTTCGGTGCGCCGGATCGTGACGATCAGCTTTATGAAGCGGTGAGCGAAGGTCGGCGCCATCCCGGCATGGAACACTGGCAGCCGTTATTCACCGAAAAAATGGACACGCTATTCGACTACCTCGACGGCACGCCGTTTGTGGTCGAGCCGCAGGCCGAGGATGCGGTGCGCGAGCGCTACAAGCAAATCGACGATTATTACGAGGCGCGGCGCGAAGCGATGGAGCATCCCGGCGGCGGCGCGATCTACAAGCCGTTGCCGCCCGACAAACTCTATCTGGCCGAAAGCGAGTGGAGCGAGAAGCTCGCCGTGCAGGCGCTGGCGCGAATGACACCGTTCGCAATGCCGGAAGGCGAGGCCGTGATCGATATTGGCGCGCGGCAGGGACGGGATTTCGCGCCGGAGCGCGCGGATGCCACTGTCAACGTGTTCGAGTCCGTGGTCGCCCACGTCAACCACCTGCATGCCGAACGCAAGAAGGTCGTCGTCGCGCTGTGGAGCGAAGGCTCGCGCGAGCGCATGGCGAGCATGTTGAAGGACCACAAGCTGGTCGTGCTCACCAACGTCAACACCTGGCGCATGGTGCAGGCGACGCCGCGCAACGAGACCATGCTCGCAGTCGTTGGCCTCGATTCTGGTTTCGAGACCGAGAGCATCGCGGTCATCACCGAGCAAGACATCCTTGGCGACCGTCTGGTGCGCGCGCGCAAGTCGAGCCGCAAGGTCGAGAATTTCATTTCGGAAGTCACGTCGCTGGCGACCGGCGATCTCGTCGTCCATGTCGAGCACGGCATCGGCCGCTATATCGGCTTGCAGACGCTGGAAGTCTCCGGCGCGCCGCATGACTGTCTTGAACTGCATTATGCCAACAACGCAAAGCTCTATCTGCCGGTTGAGAACATCGAACTGTTGTCGCGCTATGGCTCCGAGCAGGGCGGCGTCGAACTCGACAGGCTTGGTGGCGGCGGCTGGCAGGCGCGCAAGGCGAAGCTGAAGAACCGCATCCGCGAGATTGCGGGCGACCTCATCAAGATCGCGGCTGAGCGGCAGTTGCACGAGGCACCGAAATTCCCGGTGCATCAGGGGCTGTACGACGAATTCTGTGCGCGCTTCCCGCATGACGAGACGGAAGACCAACTTGGCGCGATCACAGCTTCGCTCGACGACCTCAATGCCGGCAAGCCGATGGATCGTCTGATCTGCGGCGATGTCGGCTTCGGCAAGACCGAAGTGGCGTTGCGCGCGGCGTTCGCCGTGGCGCTGGAAGGACGGCAGGTCGCGGTGGTGGTGCCGACCACGCTGCTCGCGCGCCAGCATGCGAAAAATTTCACCGAACGGTTTCGCGGCTTCCCGGTCAAGGTCGCGCAGGCCTCGCGTCTCGTCAGCGCCAAGGAGCTGCGCGAGACCAAGAAAGGCATGGCGGATGGTAACGTCGATATTGTCGTCGGCACCCATGCGCTACTCGGCAAGGGCATCAAGTTCAAGAACCTCGGCCTCATCATCGTGGACGAGGAGCAGCATTTCGGCGTCTCGCACAAGGAGCGGCTGAAGCAATTGCGCGCCGAGGTGCACGTACTGACGCTGTCGGCCACGCCGATCCCGCGCACGTTGCAGTTGGCGCTGACCGGGGTGCGAGATCTATCGATCATCGCCTCGCCTCCAGTTGATCGTCTTGCGGTGCGCACCTTCGTGGCGCCCTTCGATCCGCTGATGATCCGCGAAGCGTTGCTGCGTGAGCGTTACCGCGGCGGACAGGCGTTTTATGTTTGCCCGCGTATCGACGATCTTGCGGAAGCCAAGGACTTCCTCGACAAGAACGTGCCGGAGATGAGGGTCGCGGTCGCGCACGGCCAGATGCCACCGAGCGTAATCGAGGACATCATGTCGGCGTTCTATGACGGCAAGTACGATATCCTGCTCTCGACCACCATCGTCGAATCCGGCCTTGATATTCCGAACGCGAATACGCTCATCGTCCACCGCGCGGACATGTTCGGCCTCGCGCAGCTTTATCAGTTGCGTGGCCGGGTCGGGCGTTCAAAGCTACGCGCTTACGCGCTGTTCACGCTGCCCACGCAGCGGCAGATCACGCCACAAGCGGAGCGGCGACTGAAGGTGTTGCAGTCGCTGGAAAACCTCGGCGCAGGATTTCAGCTCGCCTCGCACGACCTCGATATTCGTGGCGCGGGAAATCTGCTCGGCGAGGAACAGTCAGGCCACATCAAGGAAGTCGGCTTCGAACTCTACCAGCAGATGCTGGAGGAGGAGATTCTCAACCTCAAGGCTGGCATTTCCGCGCCTGTCGAGGATCGCTGGTCGCCGCAGATTACACTCGGTATGCCGGTGCTCATTCCTGAGGATTATGTCGCTGACCTCGCAGTGCGGCTGTCACTCTACCGACGTTTGGCCGATCTTGAGACCGACGACGAGATCGCCGACTTCGGTGCGGAGATGCGTGACCGCTTCGGTCCGCTGCCGGACGAGGTGCGTTTCCTATTCAAGCTAGCCTCGATCAAGAACTATTGCCGCCGCGCCAATATCGAGAAGCTCGATGCGGGCCCGAAAGGCGCATCGATCAGCTTCCGCAACAACAGCTTCGCGGAGCCGGAGCGCCTGGTTTATTTTATTCGGCAATACGGGCAGGCCGCAAAGGTGCGGCCTGATATGAAGGTGGTGTTCTTGCAGGAGTGGGCGACACCCGAGGATCGCATGGAAGGTGTCACAGACATTCTTCGTCAGTTGGCCAATCTCGCGGAAGGCCGCAAGGCGGCTTGAGGAAATGCAACACAAATCTCGCTTGTCATGACAGGGCATAGCTCGTCAAAGGCGGGCTGAACGCTCTTTTGTCCCCGCCATCGATGCGACTTTGCTTCCGAACGATTTTGAGACGTGGATGCCCGGCATAAAGCCGGGCATGGCGAGTAGTCGATTTCGTGTAAACCCAATCCAGCTTAGCCCGTGGTTGGGTACTTGAACTCGGGCGCAGCCTTGAGCGCTTCCTTCGTAGTGTTCATCGTTGCCTTCCATTTCTTGGAGGATTGATCGTAGCTGACGTGCACCGAGGACGGCGCAACGGCAACGTAGTGTTCTCCCACGCCAAGAAAGCCGCCGACCGAGAGGATCAGCGCCTGCACCTGATTGTCCTTGGTAATGGCGATGTCTGAAATTTCACCGATCGATTCATTACTCTGATTATAGACTTTCAGGCCCTTCAGCTTTGAGGTGAACATCTCGTCGTTGGAGACGCGCGCGAAGGTTGGTGTCGAGGATGGCGCGCTGCCAATCGTTGCCGCAGGTGCGGACGAAGACGTCGATGGACTTGTCGTCGGCTGGGCGAAAGCCGGTGTAGCGATCAATGCGGCGAAAAGACCGAGCAATGCAGTTTTCTTCATGGACAAGCTCCTCGATTGGATTGACGAGGGCCCAATGCGGAGGAGTTGTGTTCGTTCCGCGCCGAAATACGTGCGGTTATGATGCCGCCTGCGCGTCGGACATGCGCAGGCGTGCAAGTAATGATGTCCCGGAATCATTTGGCAGGAGCGACGTCACTGCGACATCGGGTGTGAGCTTGCCGTTCGGTTTCGGTCCAACGACAGTCTGCTTGAGAACGCTGGCAAGACGCCGTGCGATGGAACGTGCATCGACGATGCTTGTCCCACCGAACGCAACAACGATGGTTCCATCACTCTGCAGTGTTCCGAAGTCCATGCGCCGCATCAGTTGGCCAATGATGCGGGCGGCAGCGACGCGCGAGCGGTCATTGTGGGCGGAGAGGGTAAAGCTTGCGACAGACAGGCCTGCACCCTGTGTGTGAGCGTCTTCAATCGAGCGTAATAGATCGCGGCTGAAGGCGGCTTCGGTCAGAAGTCCGGTGCGCGGATCGAGCAAGCCACCGGCTTCGATGGAGCGGGAGGCTCGCTCCAGTCGCGCCTCGAAAGCTTTTTGCCGGATCAGCGGAACTGCAATCGCGACCGTGCCTGTGGCATCTGCACCACCGGCTTCAAGGTTGGGAAGGTCATAAGCGTGGAGCGACACCGGCACGCCTGAGACGATCACTGGCAGGTTGCGGTGGCGCGAGTCCTCCGACAACACTTGCAGGAACGCCTCGACGACGCGCTGCGTGAATCCGCCGCCGATGACTATGCCGTCGAGAGCGCGCGCATTGAGATGTTTGGCCGCCTGTTCGATGCTGAGCGCGCCGACAATGCCCATCCGCTCACCCAGCGCAACGGACAATGCAGGAAATGAGCTGCCACGTCCGGCGAGCAGCACGGTTGCGTCCTGCAACGGATCATCGGCTGGCATTCTCAATTCGGTGAACCTGGTATCACGTGTGCGCCGCAGCACAGTTGTGTGGAGGCTCCGTAGCCGCAGCGCCGCGTTCAGGCGTGCGGCCAGCCGGTGTGCGCCACGGCCGCCGATCTCCGTCAGCGGGAGCACATTAGGGGGCAGAGGCCTGCTTCCCGGATCGAGTGCGATCAGCGGCACATAGGGGCTCAGGATTTCGACCCGGCGGGCGATGTCTTCGATTGCGGCAGGCTCATGCGCTCCCGCGACGATCACGGCACATGGTTTCACACGCGCGATTGCAGCTCCCGCCTCCTGCCATGTGCTGTCCACGGCCGGAAAGATTTTAGCGGCTGACAGCGCCTTGTGGAGCGGGGCGTATGTTTCGTTGGCGACGACGATGACGGGGCCGAACTGGGACATCTTTCACTCGGGTGACAAAAACAGCCGCTATCCTACCAGACGTGGCCTTAATGCACCGTCAATACCAGTCGCAGGGAATCCAAAAAATATAATAAATACCTATGCTTAACGCTCACGCTGACGGAAAGCTTCCGTCATGAGCGGGTTGAGTCCCAGTTCTGCGAGCGCGCCGCGCGCCCGGGCATTCTCGTTGGAGCGGCCGGCGAGCCGGAAGCCGTTGATGGGATCGGGTAACGCCATCATCACTGTGCCGGGCGAGAGCCGGCGCGCCCATTGCTCGAGATCATCCTCGCGGAAGCGATAGCCGCCCACATTGGCGATTCCGGCTGGTGTGCCGGCCAGCGCGATGTAGCCGTCCTGGCCCGCACGCTTGGCGGGATAGCCAGTGTCAACGTAGTCGACGCTTGGCTCGGTTCTCATCAGCGAAGCGTCGACCTTTGGCGGTGAACGATAGGCTGCGAGCGTCACCATCGGCCCCCGCAATCCAAGTGTGCCTTTCGGCGTTAGCAGCAATTCACCCGCGCGAGCCGCGTCGTGGTGGGTGAGTGTCACCGGCGCGGCTGTGCCGCCGTCGAGGCGATTGAGCGCGAACAGGCCCATTTCTCCGAACAGATAGATATCAGTGAGTGCTGCCGACTTCGCTTTCCAGTTTGGGCTTACGGAGACACGTTCCGGCGTCCGCCACAGCCCGATGACATGACGCAGCGACGGCTGTGCATCGATGGCGGCAGATTCCGACATCCGCAATGCGAGTTCGGCGGGTGCGATCAGGGTGTCGCAATTGCCCGCGCGGATCTGCTCGGCCAGTACCTGAGGGTCGAAGGGGTGATGCAGGCGCAGCGATCCACCGCTCAACAACCACAGCACGATGGACGATGTGAGCCCCGCAAACGAGGAGAGCAGCGCTGTCGAGACGATCTGCGCGGCGGAGGGAAGGGCGCTTTCCATATAGATGGCAAGCCCGCCCGCGATCAGGTTCACATGGCTGCGCGGTACCGCGACCATCCCGTTCCGGGTGATGTCGAACGAGGCGACGGCGGCCTTGCGTGCGTTGATGGACAAATTGGGCGCAAAGGATTCCCGCTGCCGCCAGTCGAGCGGCGTCATGCCGTCGGGCAGCGCCTCGCCGAAACCCATCACATGCCGGATCGAGAACGCCTCGGCGGCGGCGCTCATCGCGAGATCGGCGTGGTCGATCAGTTCGATCCGCCCGGTGGTGACGATGGCGCGTGCGCCGATGCGGTTCAGAGCCTCGGCCAGTTCCGCCTGTCGCCAGAGTTGCGGCAGCAGCGCTACCACGAGGCCCGCCCGCCATGCCGCAAGGAGTGTCAGTGGGAATTCGATCGTGTTGGGTAACTGCACCGCCACGATGGAACCGGCCGGAAGGCCTGCGCGGATGAATTGCGAGGACAGTGAGGCGACCGCGGTTTCGGCCTGCGTGTAGGTCAGTTCGACAGGCTCCTCGCCGGTGATGCGGCGCTTGTTCGGCGGATCGCACAGGGCAAGTGCATCAGGCGTGCGTTCAGCCGTGCGCGAGAACAGGTCGTACAGCGTCGGGGACCTGTCCGGCATCGATATGCTGGTGTCGGGAGTGTCCGTCGCGTCGGTCACGGAGTCTGTTTCTGCGAGTTGAACCACCACGTTTCCGGAAGATAGCCGGAAAGCGCAGCACGGGAAGGACATTTTATACGATTCCAGCGCGCGATCCATTGCGCCGGCGGGTTGTACAAGGGAATTGCGTAGGCCCCCGACATCAGGACGCGATCGAGGGCACGGACTGCATCGATGAAGTCCGGCCGTTTCCTTGCCTCCAGCATGGCGTTGATCGCCGCGTCGATGGCAGGGTCGTGTGCACCCATGTAGTTGCGGGTGCCGGGGGTGTCGGCAGCCTGTGAGCCCCAGTAGAACGCCTGCTCGTTGCCGGGCGACAGCGACTGGTCCCAGCGGTTCTGGATCATGTCGAAATCGTAGCCGAGGCGGCGCTGGTCAAACTGCACCGCATCGACCACACGTACGGATACTTCGATGCCCGCGCGCTTGAGATCGCGGGCATAGGCAAGCGCGATCCGTTCCTGATCGCGGGTGCTGACCAGGATTTCAAACGCCAGCGGTTCGCCGGTTTTGCGATTGCGCAGATGGGTGCCCTTGAACTCGTAGCCGGCCTGCTCCAGCAGCGTGAGCGCGGCCCGCATCGCGTTCCGGTCGCGCCCCGAGCCGTCCGTGACCGGCAGGCGATAGCGGCCGTCCATGATGTCGGGCCGGATGCTCGCAGCATAGGGCGCGAGCAACTGTCTTTCGCGAGCGGAGGCGGGGCGGCCTTCGGCGGACAGTTCCGACCCTGCGAAATAGCTCGGTGAGCGGCTGTACAGGCCGAAAAAGTAGTTGCGGTTGATCCACTCGAAATCGAACAGCAGTGTCAGCGCCTGCCGGACCCGGATATCGGCAAAAACCGGATGGCGGGTGTTGAACACCAGAAATTCAGACGGGCGCGGTGTGCCAGTCTTGATCGTATCGCGGATCACTTCGCCCTCGCGAGCGGCGGGGAAATCGTAGCCCTCGTGCCAGCGCAGCGGCTCGTTTTCGACGCGGAAATCGTACAGCCCGCGCTTGAACGCCTCGAAGGCGCCATTGGCCTCGCGGTAGAAGTCGAGCCGCACCTCGTCGAAATTCCACAGGCCTCGGTTCACCGGCAGGTCGCGTCCCCAATAGTCCGGATTGCGTGTGAGAGTGACGCTGGCGCCGGGACGGACGTTGGTGACGCGGTAAGGGCCCGAGCCAAGTGGGGCGGTCATCGAGGTTTCCTCGAAGGTGTCTACATTGGTTGTCTTTTGCGAGAACACCGGCATCAACCCGAGGATCAGGGGCAACTCGCGGTCGGCCTCGCCGCCGAAATCGAAACGGACGGTGTGCGCGTCGAGCGCGCGCGCATCCTTCACCTTGGAATAGTAGAGCCGGTGGTTGGGGCGGCCATGGTTGCGCATCAACTGCCAAGAGAACAGCACATCCTCCGCGGTAACCAGGGTGCCATTGGAGAACCGCGCGGCCGGGTTGATGTGGAAAGCGACATAGCTGCGGGCGTCGTCGGTATCGATCCGGTCGGCGAGCAGGCCGTAAAGCGAGAACGGCTCGTCATTGTTACGCGCCATCAGGCTCTCGACCACATAGCCACGGATCTGCTGCACCGCGATGCCCTTCACGATGAACGGGTTCAGGCTGTCAAAAGTGCCGAGCAGACCCCAGGTTAGGCGACCACCTTTCGGAGCGCTTGGATTGACATAGGGCAGGCTCTTAAAGTCGTTTGGTAGCGCCGGTTTGCCATGCATGGCGATCGACGTAGCCCATCCGGCCCGCGCTGGCGCGCCCGTAAGCACCACGCTGAGGACGGCGCCAAGTAGCAGCAGAAAGCGTCGGAGCGCGAGGGCTTTCATCTGGTCCCGTGGTCCTTGCGATTCGAGGGTCATGCGACGCTATCACGAGGCATCCGGACGGTTTTCCGCAAGAGGACAAAAACCCAAAAAATCATTGTCGGCATTGATCTTTCCGCCTGCCGTTGTATGAAGGCGGGCGATTCCGATCAGTCGCGTGTGCTGTCACGCATCCGCCTCAATTGGCTCCGAGACAGCGCCGTAGCGGCGAGGCTCTCGAACAGAGCGGCAGCGCTTAGTCAGAAAGGGTTTTCACTATGAATTTCCGGAACTTAGCCGCGCAGGCCGCGCCGCGCGGACGGAGGTTCACCGCAGCATTTCTGGCCGCCGCGGCCATGATCGCCTTGCCGGTGGCCGATGTGAGCGCTCAGGCTCAGCCGGCCGCCAAGGGCAAGGCCGCGCCGAAGGCGGCACCCGCCCAGCCGCAGCAGCCTCAGGCCCAGCAGCAGCCTGAGCAGCAGGTTCAGCTCATATACGGCCAGTGGACGAAATTCTGTCTCAAGGGACAGGATGCCAACGCCAAGCAGGTGTGCTTCACTGGCAAGGACGGCCGCATTGAATCCGGCCAGCCCGTCATCGCGGCGGTCATCATTGAGCCGGAAGGCGAGCCGAAGAAAATCCTGCGTGTGACGCTGCCGCTTGGCATGCAGCTCGCCTACGGCACTCGCGTCGTCGTCGATAACAACCCGCCGTTGCAGAGCCCCTATGTGATCTGCTTTGCGAACGGATGTATGTCGGATTACGAAGTCACTCCCGATCTTTTGAACCACATGAAGAAGGGCCAGAACCTCGTCGTGCAGGCGATCAACTCCAACGGCGCGCCGCTGACGCTGCCGCTGCCGCTGGCTGAGTTCGCCAAGGCGTATGATGGCCCTCCGACCGACCCGAAGGTGTTCGAGGAGAACCAGAAGAAGCTCCAGGACGAGTTGCAGAAGCGCGCAGCGGAAGCCCGCCAGCGGCTCGAGAGCCAGACCACTACGACGCCGCCTGCCAACAAGTAACGGTACTGAAAGCGATCAAGGAAAAGCGCGCAGGAATGCGCGCTTTTTTATTGGCTCAACGAAAAGAGGACGTCGAGCTTAATTCAGCGACAGGTTACGCTGGCGGTATCCGCCTGCCTTGTCCTTGATGAAGATTTCCGACACTTGCGAATGGCGAACCGGGTCGCCGGTTTCGTCCGGTAGCAGGTTCTGCTCGGAGACGTAGGCGATGTATTCGGAATCCGAGTTTTCGGCCAGCAGATGGTAGAACGGCTGGTCCTTGTGCGGACGCATCTCCTCGGGGATCGAGAGCCACCACTCTTCGGTGTTGTTGAATTCGGGATCGATGTCGAAAATCACGCCCCGGAATGAAAAGGAGCGGTGGCGGACAACCTGGCCGATCTGGAATTTGGCGGTTCGTGCTTTCATCGTGAGTCTGCGGTAGATCGAAATTGTGGCTGTTGCTTGGAGAAATATCATAAATCGGGGCACCTGACCCCGGTCAGGCCGAGCGCCGCCACCAGGGGGCGAGCCCCTCGCGCATGGCAAAGCGGCGTAGCGGATCGGCGATATTGAGAAGGTGAAGGCCCGCCGCCCGCATCATCTGCACGGGCAGGAAATCGCTGAGCAGCGAGCGGTTGGCGACGTCGATCACTGTCGTGCGGCTGGCGATGTCGGCGCGGCGGGCTCGTGAATATTGTGACATCACATCGTCCGGGCCGGGATCTGTGCCGGCTTGATGGGCAGCCGTGACGACCCGGACAAAATCGGCAGCGTCGCGCAGCCCGAGATTGAGCCCTTGCGCACCGATCGGCGGAAAGACATGGGCAGCCTCGCCGAGCAGGGCGATACGGCGGGTGGCAAGCGCGGCAGGGCTTTGCATCGTCAGCGGGAAAACATGACGCTCGCCTTCTGCGCGCATTTTGCCGAGGATCGAATGCGCCTGACGTTCGGCGCGCAAGCCGAGTTCATCGTCGGACAGCGATTGTAAGGTCGCGGCCTCATTCGACGTCGTGACCCAGACGACGCTCGATCGTAGGCCCGGCAGCGGCACGAAGACGCGCGGACCATGCGGCGAGTGAAATTCGGTCGAGATGTTGTCGTGAGGCCGGGTGTGCGCTGTGTTGAAGGTAACGGCGGCCTGCTCGAGCGTGCGCATGCGCAGTTCGATACCGGCGCTGCGGCGTGCCAGCGAGTTGCGTCCGTCGGCGCCGCCGACGATCGGCGCACTGAGATGCGTGCCGTTCTTCGTCTCGATGCCGGCAGATGTATCGTCGCTGTGAATCGCACTGGCGTCTTCGTCGTAACGCACGAGATTTGGCAGTTCGGCGGCGCGCGCCTCAAGTGCCACAACGAGGATTCGGTTCTCGATGTTGTAGCCGAACGTCTCCTCGCCGATCTCGTGAGCCGACAGCCGGACCTCGGGCGCGCGCACCAGCCGTCCGGTGTCGTCGATCAGCCGCATCACTCGCAGCGCGGCCGCCTGCTGTTCGCAGCGGGGCCAAACCTCCAGCGATCTCAGGAAATCGATCGAGCCGCCAAGCAGGGCGGTGGTACGGTTGTCGCTATAGGCGACCTTGCGGGCGACCAGAGCGGTGGGAACGCCGTTCTGCGCAAGTCCGATGGCGGCGGCGAGGCCGACAGGGCCGCCACCGACGATGGCAACGGCAAAATGGGGAGAGCGGGGCGTGTTCATGGGGATGCGATAACAGCTTTTTCGGGATGGGTCGATGTCTCGGGACGGCGCCGTCCAAGTGCAAGAGTTGCAGTGCAAGCCCAACACAATCCTGTTAGTCAAGAAGCGGATGACCGACTCGCATGCCCCACCCCGGAGCCCTGACGCGCCCACGCGGGCGCGCGCGTTCGCGGTTCATCTTCTGACGGCCTCGGGAGCGGCACTGGCCTTGCTGGCCCTGCTGGAGGCCGTTCGTGAATACTGGTCGCTCATGTTTGTCTGGCTGGGCGTAGCCCTTTTCGTCGATGGTATCGACGGGCCGCTTGCGCGCCGCCTCGACGTTGCCCATGTGCTGCCGGAATGGTCGGGCGAGACGCTCGACCTCGTCGTCGATTTTCTAACTTATGTGTTCGTGCCAGCCTATGCGATCACTGTAAGCAAACTGCTATTGCCTGTAGCGGCGCCCTTGATCGGAGTCGCCGTCGTCATCTCGGGCGCACTTTATTTTGCCGACCGGCGCATGAAGACCGATGATAATCACTTTCGCGGTTTTCCTGCGCTATGGAATGGTGCAGCCTTCTATCTCCTGCTGCTCAAGCCACCACCCGTTCTCGCGACCATTGTGTTGGCTGTCTTTGTTGTCCTGACATTTGTGCCATTTCACACTCTACATCCACTACGCACATTGCGCTGGCGGCCGCTGACACTGGTTCTCCTTGGAATCGGGGCGATGCTGGTGATTTTTACGATCGTTGCGGATTTCAACGTACCAGGCGTGGTCAAGATCGTGCTGTGCGGAATCGCCGGATACGTCCTGTTTTCCGATCTTGCTGTGCAAACCTACGCACGGATCAGACCATGATAGATTTGTTGACGAGCCCAGAAGCATGGGCCGCGCTACTCACGCTAACCGCTCTCGAAATTGTTCTTGGCATCGACAACGTGATTTTTCTGTCAGTGATCGTGTCGCGGATACCATCAGAACAGGCCAAGCGTGCTCGTCAGATCGGTCTCGCGCTTGCGCTGGTCTTTCGTATTCTGTTGCTGTCGATGCTAGTGTGGCTGATCGGGTTGACTGCGCCTGTCCTCACCGTGACGGGCATCGATCCGTCGTGGCGCGATCTTATCCTGATTGGTGGCGGCCTGTTCCTAATAGCCAAAGCCACCCACGAAATTCATGCCGAGGTCGAAGGACCAACCGACGGCGAGGTGGTTGCGTCGCGCTCATCGAACGCATTCGCCTGGGTGGTCGTTCAGATCGTTGTGATCGATATTATCTTCTCGCTGGATTCCGTCATCACGGCAATCGGCATGGCGCAGGATTTGCGGATCATGATCGCTGCCGTCATCATCGCCTGCGCGGTGATGTATCTATCGTCCGGCCCGGTCGCGGCATTCGTAGCCGAATATCCCACGACCAAGATGCTGGCGCTGGCTTTTTTGGTGTTGATCGGCGTGGCGCTGGTCGCCGACGGTCTGAGCTTTCATATTCCGCGCACCTATATTTATGTTGCGATCATGTTCTCGGGCGCGGTGGAGACATTTAACGTGCTGGCGAAACGCAATCGGCGCGAGCGCAAGCCGCTCCGGCATGCTGCTGACCCCCCACGTTGACATTTCCCGCCCGATGCATTTCCGTCTGCGCTAGTGGTGCAGGGAGACAATGATGATCAAGGCTGTGCGGGTGCACAAACTCGGGGGACCGGACGTCCTGACTTATGAGGACGTCGAACTGCCTCCGCCCGGCCATGGTGAGGTCCGAATCCTTCACCATGCGATCGGCATCAATTTCATTGACTGCTATTTCCGCAGCGGGCTGTACAAGGCGCCGAGCTTGCCGTTCACGGTCGGCCACGAGGGCGCGGGCGAAATTATTGCGGTTGGGTCGGGGGTAACGAATTTCCATCCCGGCGACAGGGTGGCTTATTACCTCAACCTTGGCGCGTATGCGACGGAACGCAATGCGCCTGCTGACCGGCTCGTGAAACTGCCAGATCATATTACTTACGAGCAGGGTGCCGTGTTGATGCTTAAAGGGCTGACCGTCTGGTATCTTTTGCATAAGACGTTCCACGTTCAGCAGGGGCACCGGGTCCTGATTCATGCGGCAGCGGGTGGCATCGGACTTCTTGCATGCCAATGGGCCAAGGCGCTCGGTGCGACCGTGATAGGTACCGCCGGTTCGAAGGAAAAGGCTGCTCTCGCGCTGGCAAATGGCTGCGATCACGTCATCCTCTACAAGGAGGAGGACTTCGCCGAGCGTGTGAAACAGATAAGTCGCGGAGAATTGTGCGACGTGGTTTATGATGGCGTCGGCAAGGACACGTTCCAGGGGTCGCTGCGTTCGCTGAAGAAGCGCGGCCTGATGGTGAGTTTCGGCAACGCGTCGGGCGCTGTGCCGCCATTCTCGGTCAATGAACTGAACACGCATGGATCACTATTCATCACACGCCCCAAGCTTGCCGATCATATCGGTACGCGCAAGGAACTGATCGAAGGAGCGGATGCGCTGTTCGCTTCAGTGATCGACGGCACGCTGCACGTGCCGATCAATCGTGCGTATGCGTTAAAGGATGCTGCCAAGGCGCACATCGATCTCGAAAGCCGGGTGACGACCGGTGCGTCTGTGCTCAAGCCGTAATGGCTCCCGTGTCCAATGTCATCCGCGAACTTGGCTCGCTCATCCGTCTGACCAGAGAAAGTTGAATTGCCGGGGTTCGGCAAATGACGACCGGTTGTTGTTGAAAACGATGTGCCTTAAAATCCCGCCACGATGCCGTGCAGGTCATACTGGTCTGCGCGTTCGATCTTCGCGGTGACGATGTCGCCAATCTTCAATGGACGGCGGCTTGAGACATAGACCGAGCCGTCGATCTGAGGCGCGTCAGCCTTCGAGCGGCCCTTCGCGACGCTCGGCCCGACCTCATCGATGATGACCTGCTGGCGGGTACCGACTTTGCGCTTCAGTCGCCGTGCGGAAATCTTTTGCTGGCGCGCCATCAGCGCATCCCAGCGCGCGATCTTGATTTCATCCGGCACCGGATTCTCCAACGCATTCGACGTCGCACCCGCAACCGGCTCGTATTTGAAGCAGCCGAGCCGGTCGATTTGCGCTTCGTCGAGCCAGTCGAGCAGATCCTGGAATTCGGATTCGGTTTCGCCGGGAAAGCCGACGATGAAGGTCGAGCGCAGCGTAAGATCAGGACATTGCTCGCGCCATTTATGAATGCGCGCAAGCGTCTTGTCCTGCGCGGCCGGACGGCGCATACGCTTGAGCACTTCCGTGTTGGCGTGTTGAAACGGAATGTCGAGATAGGGAAGGATGTTGCCGCCCATCAGCGGAATGACATCATCCACATGCGGGTAGGGATAAACATATTGCAGGCGCACCCACGCGCCGAGGTCGCCGAGTTCGCGGGTGAGGTCGAGGAATTTGGCGCGAACCTCGCGGTCCTTCCACGGGCTCGTTTCATATTTGATGTCGATGCCGTAAGCGGAGGTGTCCTGCGAGACGACCAGCAGTTCCTTGACGCCGGCGGCGACAAGCTTCTCGGCTTCGCGCAGCACATCGCCCGCCGGGCGTGAGACGAGATCGCCGCGCAGCTTCGGGATGATGCAGAACGTGCAGCGGTTGTTGCAGCCCTCGGAAATCTTCAAATAGGCGTAGTGCCGTGGCGTCAGCTTGATGCCCTGCGGCGGCACAAGGTCGAGATGCGGATTGTGCATCGGCGGCAGAGCGCGATGCACGGCCTCTAACACGCTTTCGTATTGCTGGGGGCCGGTGATGGACAGGACGTTCGGGTATTCCTTCTCGATCTGTTCGGGCTCCGCGCCCATGCAGCCGGTGACGATGACCTTACCGTTCTCGGCCATGGCCTCGCCGATTGCGCCGAGCGACTCCTGTTTGGCGCTGTCGAGAAAGCCGCAGGTGTTGACGATGACGATGTCCGCGCCATCGTGCTTGCGGGCGAGCTCGTACCCTTCGGCGCGCAGGCGCGTGATGATGCGCTCAGAATCCACCAGCGCCTTGGGGCACCCCAGTGAAACAAAGCTGATTTTCGGCGCGGCCGCGTTCTGCATCGGTTGTCCTTGATCTTGCTGGGCACGAGCTAGCCGCGATGGAGCAGGCTGACAAGACATCTCGGCTTAACAGGAGCGGAGCTCCATTGATGAAATAATAAGCAGATCAATATTTGCTCAAAGAACGCTCATTGTGCATCTGCGAAATAGGCAGCTGAGGCCGCATCAAAATCTGAGCCAATAGTACAATCCATCCTTAGTGCATTGAAATAAAAAGAAAATCAGGCGCGTCTCCATGTTGGCACACGGCTTGAATTGTTGAACTTGTTCAATCCGGTGCGCTGAGCGCGCCAGCAGGAGGTTTCGATGGATTACAACAAAGCTTCCGATGTCGTCGCCTCCATGGTCGATACGGCCCAGAAGAAACTGAGGCTTGAGCCCCGCGATCTTCTGATCCGGGGGGCGCTGTCCGGTGCATTGCTGGGTGCTGCGACCACAATGGCTTTCTCCGGGGCGGGATCGACTGGTCAGCCTCTCGTCGGCGCTCTCATCTTTCCCGTCAGCCTTGTCATCATCGTTCTGCTTGGTCTGGAACTGTTGACCGGCAGTTTTGGCCTGTTGCCGCTGGCGCGTCTTGAGGGCCGGGCCACGTGGGGAGCCATCGGCGTGAACTGGTCCTGGGTCTTTCTTGGAAACCTGCTGGGAAGCCTTGCGTACGGCGTTCTGATCGCTATCGCGCTTACCAACTTCGGAACCTCCGCGCCGGCGGGCGTCGCCGCACACATCATGAAGGTCGCCGAAGCCAAGACGGTCGCGAACGAGGCGCTTGGCTTTGCCGGCATGGTCAGCGAGTTCGTGAAGGCGATCCTGTGCAACTGGCTGGTCTGTCTTGGCGTGGTGATGGGCATGACATCAAGTTCGACGGTCGGGAAGATCGCAGCGATCTGGCTGCCGATCTTTATGTTCTTCGCGCTCGGTTTTGAGCACGCGGTGGTGAACATGTTCGTCATTCCGACCGGTATGCTGATGGGCGCCAAGGTCAGCGTCTACGAGTGGTGGGTGTGGAATCAGATTCCGGTGACGCTCGGCAATCTTGTCGGCGGATTCCTATTCACGGGGCTGGCGCTCTACGCAACCTACAAACCGTCCCGGCAAATGGCGCCGATGTCATCCTCGATGGCGCCACAGGTTCCGGCAGAATAACAGCAAGCGGCGAAGTGCGAACATGAAACTCGAAGCGACAACTGCCGACTTCAGCAGCGAGCAGAAGCGTTATCTCGAGGGCTTCGTTTCGGGCCTCAGCGCATCGCGCGTCTCGCGGGCGAATGCGCCCGCCCGGAGCGAGCCGGTCGGTCCCGACGCCATTCACATTAAAGCGCAGGATCGTGTCGTCGCGTCAGGCGGCAAGCTTAGTGATCAGGAAAAGTTCAAGCGGGACGAGCACCCGTTTGACGCCTATCCGCGGCTTATGAAACAGGCGGAGTTGAACGAAGCGCCGAAGCCGCCGGATAATTTTCGCTGGCGTTATTACGGCATCTTCTATGTCGCGCCGACACAGTCGTCCTACATGTGCCGCCTGCGGATTCCGAACGGCATCCTCAAGCACTGGCAGTTTGCAGGCGTGGCCGATCTCGCGGGGAATTTCGGCGGCCCATATGCCCACGTAACCACGCGCGCCAATCTCCAGCTTCGCGAGATCGAACCGAAAAACGCGATCAATGTGATCGAGGGGTTGCAGGATCTGGGGCTGTGCTCGCGCGGCTCCGGCGCGGACAACATCCGCAACGTCACCGGCACGGCGACCGCCGGCATCGACTCGCAGGAATTGCTCGACACACGGCCTTACGCGAAGGCGTGGCATTTCCACATTCTCAACGACCGCTCGCTGTACGGACTGCCACGCAAGTTCAACGTCGCATTCGACGGAGCAGGGCGTGTCGCCACGCTGGAGGAAACCAACGACATCGCGTTTCAGGCGGTCGAGGTGCGAGCAGGCTTCGGCGTCGATCCCGGCATCTGCTTCCGGCTCGGCCTTGGCGGCATCACCGGTCATAAGGATTTTGCCCGCGATACCGGCGTGATCTTGAAGCCGCAGGACGCCGTTGGCGTGGCTGATGCCATTCTGCGTGTTTTCATCGAGAGTGGCGATCGCACCAACCGCAACAAGGCGCGGCTGAAATACGTGCTGGATGCGTTGGGCTTCGACAAATTTCTTGCAGCCGTGGAGGAAAAGCTTGGCCGCAAGCTGGCGCGCGTCCCTGCGGAAGCGATCGCTCCACGTCCGGCCTTTGACCGGCTCGCGCATATCGGCGTTCATTCGCAGAAGCAGGCTGGCCTGAACTGGATCGGTGCTGTGCTGAAGCTTGGCCGACTGTCGTCCAAACAGATGCGCGGACTTGCGAAGCTCTCGGCTGACTATGGCGATGGCGATATTCGCCTTACTGTCTGGCAGAACCTGCTGATCTCCGGCGTGGCCGATGCCAATGTTGCAACCGTGGCTGCCGGGATCGAGGCGCTCGACCTTGCGGTGACGGCCTCTCCGCTGCGGGCCGGGCTGATCGCCTGTACGGGCGCGGCAGGTTGCCGTTTCGCCGCCGCGCATACCAAGGAGAATGCCGAACAGATCGCGGCGTGGTGCGACGAACGCATAGCCTTGAATACGCCAGTGAACATCCACCTCACCGGATGCCATCACTCGTGCGCCCAACACTATATCGGCGACATCGGCCTGATCGGCGCACGTGTGCCGGTCAACGACGATGGCGAGACGGTCGAAGGCTATCATCTTCTCGTTGGCGGCGGGTTTGGGACTGAAGCCACGATCGGGCGCGAGTTGTTTCATGACGTGAAGGTGGAGGATGCGCCGCGCACGGTAGAGCGCGTGTTGAAAGCCTATGTCACCAATCGTGCCTCGGAGGATGAAACCTTCATCGACTTCGCCAAGCGGACCGAGATCGACGCCTTCAAGCGTATGACTGAAATGGAGCCGGCCTGATGAACCAGAGAACGCCGCCGAGCCAGCTTGAAATCATTCCGGAGACGGCGCCCTTTTCGCACGAGCAGCGATCATGGCTGAACGGTTTCTTTGCAGGATTGGTGTCGTTGGATAACACCGTCACGCCGCTGTCGCCGGAGCAGGGCGCGGCAGGCGATGCCGACGACGGCGAAGCGCCGTGGCATGACCAGACGCTGCCGATCACTGAGCGCATGAAACTCGCGGAAGGCCGCCCGCTGCACCGCCGGATGATGGCGGCGATGGCGCAGCAGGATTGCGGCCAGTGCGGTTATAACTGCCGCGATTATTCCGAGGCGATTGCCGGCAAGAAGGAGGCGCGCCTGAACCTGTGCGTACCGGGCGGCAAGGAAACCGCTCGCATGCTGAAATTGCTGTATGAGGAACAGGAGAGCACGCCGTCAGCCACACCATCGCTCGTGATTGAGACGACGGCGGCACCCGTTGCCAAAGCTGTCGGCGAACCTGGGCGCTCTCGCGATAATCCGGTCGAGGCAGTCTTTCTGTCGCGCCGACTTCTGAACAAGCCGGGATCGGAGAAGGAAACCTGGCACGTCGAGTTCGATCTGTCGGGTCTCAGCCTCGATTATGTCGTCGGCGATTCCTTCGGTGTGTTTGCTAACAACGATCTCGGCATGGTCGACCAGATCATTGCGCTGCTCGGCGTCTCGCACGAGACGATGATCAACAGCAAGAAACTGCGCGACGTATTGCATGAGGATGTGTCGCTGTCGCCCGCGCCGGACTCATTGTTCGAGCTGATCTCCTTCATCACCGGCGGCGCTGCCCGTGAAAAGGCGCGGGCTCTTGCTTCGGGTGACGACCCAGATGGCGACGCCGCCCATCTGGACGTGATGGCGACGTTGCAGAAATTCGCCGGTGTCCGGCCACATCCGGAAGCCTTCGTGGAGGCGCTGGAGTCGCTGCAGCCGCGGCTGTACTCCATTTCGTCTTCTCACAACGCGACGCCGGGACGCCTGTCTCTGACGGTCGATACGGTCCGTTACATGATCGGCAAGCGCAAGCGCATCGGCGTCGCCTCGACGTTCCTTGCTGAACGGATCGATCCGGGCGACAAACTCAAGGTTTATGTTCAGAAGGCACATGACTTCAGCCTGCCGCAGGATCCAAAGACGCCAGTGATCATGGTCGGCCCCGGGACCGGCGTCGCACCGTTCCGCGCCTTTCTCCTTGATCGACAGGCGGCCGGGGCGCCGGGACGCAACTGGCTGTTCTTCGGCCACCAGCGCAGCGAACACGATTTCTTCTACGCCGACGAATTCAGCGCGATGAAGGTCTCCGGGCATTTGACACGGCTGTCGCTGGCCTGGTCGCGAGATCGCGAGGAGAAATTCTACGTGCAGGACCGCATGCGCGAGGTTGGCCGCGAATTATGGTCGTGGCTTGCGGAAGGCGCACACATCTATGTCTGCGGTGACGCCAGGCGGATGGCCAAGGATGTCGAACGCGCATTGGTGGACATTGCCGCGCAGTTTGGCGCGCGTTCGACCGACGAGGCGGTTGCCTTCGTGGCCGATCTGAAGAAGAAAGGCCGTTATCAGCAGGATGTTTACTGACAGCGGGTCGTATTATTGTGAATTGAACGGAACAACTTTCATGCCGCCTTGCTCCAGCGCGGAACGCACGGCCTTCGCGATCTCGACGGCACCCGGCGTATCGCCATGGACGCAGATGCTGTCGACAGGCGCCGAGATTGTTTTTCCTGAGGCGGCAATGATGGATTGCTCTGTCACCATGTGCAGCACGTGCTTCGCGATCTCGCCAGTGTCGTGCAAGACCGCGCCACTTTGACAGCGGGGAAGAAGTCGTGCGTCGTCCTGATAGGCGCGGTCGGCATAGATTTCGTGGATCGCTTTTAGTCCGGCGCGATCCGCTGCGCAGGCCAGTTCAGTGTGCGGCAGCACTATGAAGGCGAGGCCGGGATCGACAGCCTTGATGGCCGCTGCGATAGCGTTAGCAATCATGGCCTCGGAGCAGGCGGCGTTCGAGAGCGCGCCATGCGCCTTCACATGCGTAACCTTGTGGCCCACGAGGCAAGCTACCGCGCACAACGCGCCGATCTGGTAGGCGACAATGTTCTCGATCTCGCTGGCACTAAGGCCGGGCATCGGCTTGCGCCCGAAGCCCGCAAGATCGCGGTAGCCGGGGTGAGCGCCGATGCTGACGCCGCGCGCGCGAGCCTGCGCCGTGATCCTTCGCATGATGTCGGGATCGCCTGCATGAAACCCGCAGGCGACGTTGACGCTAGTGGCGATATCCAGCATTGCTTCGTCGTTTCCAACACCTTCACCAATGTCGGAATTGATGTCGACCCGCATGGTCATACGCTGTTCCGTATTCTGTCGGGCAGGGATTGCAGCAACGCTTGGAATGCGCGCGCTTCCTGCTGGGCTGTGTTCACGTCGATTGCCGCAAAACGGAATGTATGCCGGGGGCTGGTTTGCGCAAAGCGGCCGAGGTCTGCGGAAATAATGGTCGCGATCTTGGGGTATCCGCCGGTTGTGCCGCGATCCTTCATCAATACGATCGGCTGGCCGCCCGCAACCTGAATGCTGCCGTCCACGGTGCCATCCGAGACGATATTGAATCTCCCCGCGTGAGTCAGGGATGGCCCTTCGAGCCGATAGCCCATGCGGTCGCTGGCGGGCGAAATCTGCCACGGCGAATTAAAGAACAGTTCGGTGGATTCGTCGAATTCGTCATATTGAGGTCCCGGCACGACGCGGATCGCGCCGTCGCGAAAGACAGGAGGAGGCATAGTATGGTCTGGCAACGACGCCGCGTTTTCGTACGTCAGCCGGTCGCCGCTTTGAAGCGGCCGGGGATAGGGGCTCCCAAGTCCGGCGCGAGCATTGACCGAGAAGCTGCCGAACATGGCCTCGCCTTTTAGATTACCCGTGACAGCGAGATAGCTGAACATGCCCTTGCGTGCCGCGTCGAGTGTTAGCGTCTCGTCGTTTCGAAGTATGAATGTGCGGTAGAGCGGGCAGGGATTGTCCCCGATCCGTGCAAAACGCAGCGCGCCGGTCAGCGCTATGCACAGCTGGCCGTCCCGGGCAACGAGGACTGTTTTTGTTGGCCCGATCTCGATGACGGGCGCGGGCAGCGGATGCCCCACCAGCGCGTTGGCTGCGGCGAGAGAGAGGCGATCCATTGCGCCGCTCGGTGTCAGGCCGTAACGCTGCGCCCCGAAGCGGCCGACATCCTGCACCGATGTCAGCGGCCCGGCGGTTACGACTTCCAGAGCGCTCACGAAATCAGCTCCGCGACCGTTTCGCCGCATTCTGCGAGACGGTCAAGCCGCTCGAATTGGGCCGCGTCAATCCGTTCGAATGTTACCGTGTCTCCCGGCTCGATCAGGAAGACCGGATCGCGCTGCGGATCGAAAGTGCGCACCGGCGTGCGGCCGAGAAGATGCCAGCCGCTTGGCCCGGCGAGACATTGCAGCGCGGCCTGAAGGCCGCCGATCGAGATCGTGCCCGCAGGCGTGGATATGCGCGGCTGTGGACGGCGTGGCGTAGCGATGGCGGGATCAAGACCGCGCAGATAGGAGAAACCGGGGGTGAAACCGATCATGGCCACCTCATAACGCGGAGCACTGTGATGCCGGATCACGTCGGCGGGCGACATGTTGTGTGCCCTTGCCACATCATCCAGATCGAGGCCGAATGCGCCACCATAAGCGACCGGTACACGCCAGTGCCGAGACGGATGGTCCGCTGTATCAGGCCGGTCGAGAAGAACCAAAAGGCGGTCGCTTAATTCGGAAAATCCGAGCTTGAGCGGATCATAATGAATGAGGAGCGAGCGATAGGTCGGCACTGTCTCGATGATACCCTCGACAGGCGAGGTTATGAGCACGCGATCCAGTGCGAAAACCCGGCGGTTGCTCTCGGCCTCAACGGTGGTGCCGAACTCCACGGCGAGTGCTGTGTCGCCGCAAGCAAGGACACGCGGTGTTGACGGCTTGTACGGCTGATTGTTCATGGACAAACGATGCCGGGACGGATTGATGGCGTCCAGAGCTTTATTCGCGAGAGAATATCTGACCAAACGTTCGTCGAGAAGCGTGCTTGATGCAAGCGGCTTGCTCTACAATCCGCCGCCCTTGACGCGAAGGAAATCCAGCGGATGTCAACTCCGGCGGTTACCAGAGCCCGCCGGCCAGCGCCATCCCACGACGTGCGCCTCGACCGGGTCGCCGGATTCGCAATTTTCCCAGCCGCTGCCGATCCAGCGGCAGGCGAAAGGAAGCTGGTAAGTCCCGCTTTTGTCTTCGCACAGGACCTGTACCGGCGCGCCTGTGGGCGGCGTGCTTTGCTCGCCGAATTCCGCCAGGCGTTGTGCACGGGTTGCCATGGTCATCTCCCCGGAAGGGAACGGGGCCGAGCGAGATCGGTTCCGGAACCGTGATCGCTAAAATCGCAGGTGCCCCTCTATTTCGCAGATCGCCGCAAGCCTTGATTTACGTCTCGGCACTGAGACTGCTGGTAACAACACGGAGAAATCCCGATGTTTGTGCTGATCTTGGGTTTGTTAGGTGCAAGTGGCCTGTTTTATCTTGCGAGCGCCACGCAGAATTCGGGCTGGACCTGGTCATATGAGGTCTGTCGCCAGGGCCAGATATTTTGCGATAATCCCCATTGGGTTCTCATCGCCGCCGCCATCGTCATCGCGATCGAAATGGTCCGCAACATGTCGAAGGCGTGAGGTTGCGCCAGCGCTTGGCATAATCGATCAGATTCTGGCTCCAGGAAGCGAGGTTATGCGTGCGGTGCGGCACCGGGCTGGTGGATTTCGTCACGGGAACCGGACAATATCGGGCGGCGCGCCAGCCGGCGGGCTTTCACCAACCGGGAACCTGACGTTCGCTCGCCATGTCCCTTTCAGCAAGCTTTCTCCGGCGCCCCCTTTTGCTCGCCCGCCGGTTTGGTTACGCCCGGATTCTGTGCCTCGGTCTGTTGGCGGCTCTCGTCGGCCTGCGCGCCATCGATCCTGTGCCGCTTGAAGAACTGCGGTTAAGGGTTTTTGACCTCTACCAAATTCTTAAACCACGGAAAGCCGTCGAACGGCCTGTCGTGATCGTTGATCTCGATGAAGCGAGTCTTGCGCGGTTCGGCCAGTGGCCATGGGCACGCACTCGGATGGCCGATCTGGTGTCGCGGCTGACGGAGGCAGGCGCCGCCGTAATCGCCTTCGATATCGTGTTTGCGGAACCTGACCGGCTGTCGCCCTCCCGTGCCGTGGACAGCTTCCGCGGTCTCGACGAAGTGATGCGCACACAACTCAAGGGCTTGCCGGATAATGATCAGGTTCTTGCTGAAGTGTTGCGCCGCTCGCCCGTGGTGCTTGGCGAATCCGGGTTACCGTACCTGACATCGGTACTCGCCGCCGATCCGCCGCCGCTTGGTCTTGCCACACTCGGCGGCGACCCGTCGCCCTATCTGCTGAACTTCCCGGGACGGTTGCGCAATATCCCGGTTCTGGAGCAGGCGGCCCTGGGGCGCGGGCTTTTCACGATCCGTACCGAACGCGACGGCATCGTCCGGCGCATCCCTCTCGTCATGATGGCGCAGGGCGACCTGATGCCCTCGCTGACCTTCGACATGCTGCGGGTGGCGGTGAACGCGAACACGCTCCTCGTGAAGTCGGACGAGGCTGGCGTGAAAAGCGTGGGCGTACCGGGATTTGAGATTCCGACCGATCGCAACGGCCAGCTCTGGGTCTATTTCGGCCGACATGATCCGGCGCGCTATGTCTCCGCAGCGGATGTTCTCGATGGCAAGGCCGGCAGCGACGTATTCTCGCGCAAGCTTGTGATTATTGGCACCTCCGCCGTGGGACTTCTCGATGTCAAAACGACGCCGCTCGACCGCGTCATGCCCGGTGTCGAAATTCATGCGCAGGTGCTGGAAAACGTATTGACGGATTCCGTGCTGTCGCAGCCGAACTACGCATTCGGCGCGGAAATCGTTGCCGCTATTCTGTTCGGGCTTCTGATCGTCTGGCTCGCGCCGGTCCTCACCCCTGTCTCGCTGCTGCTGCTGGGCGGCGCGGTTGCGGCCCTGCTCGCGGGGACGTCCTGGTACCTATTTGTGCGCGAGAAGCTGCTGGTCGATTTCACCTTCCCCTTGCTTGCGAGCACGGCCGTCTATCTGACACTGGTATTCAACGGTTATGTGCGCGAACAGGCGCAGCGCCGCCGCATCCGCTCGGCCTTCGGGCAATACCTGTCACCGGCGCTGGTGGAGCAACTGGCGCAAGCGCCGGAGCGGCTGGTGCTCGGTGGAGAGGAACGTGAGATGACTGTGATGTTCAGCGATGTGCGCGGTTTCACGACAATCTCGGAATCCTTCCAGTATGACCCGCAGGGGCTGACGTCGCTGATCAACCGTCTGCTCACGCCGTTGACCGACGCCATCATCGAACGTAGGGGCACCGTCGACAAGTACATGGGCGACGCCATCATGGCCTTCTGGAACGCGCCGCTCGACAATGCGGAGCACGCCATCAATGCCTGCGAAGCTGCGCTCGACATGCTGGATGAGGTGAACGATCTGAATGCGAAGCGGGCGAAAGAGGCTGCGGAGCAGGGCACGCCGTTCATGCCGCTGAATGTCGGTATCGGTCTCAATACCGGCCTGTGCGTAGTCGGCAATATGGGGTCGAATCTGCGGTTCGACTATTCGGTGCTTGGCGATAGTGTGAACCTTGCATCGCGGTTGGAAAGCCAGTCGGCGACCTACGGCGTACCGATCGTTGTTGGCTCGAAGACCGCGCTGGCAGCGAAAGACAGGCTCGCGATCCTTGAGATGGATCTTGTGACCGTGAAGGGTAAGAAGGAGCCGGAAGTGATCTACGCCATCCTCGGCCGGGTCGATCTTGCCAATTCTGAACGCTTTCAGAGGCTGCGCAATCACACCATCGATATGATTTGGCGCTATCGCAGCCGGGATTGGGACGGAGCGCTGAATGCGATGGAAAAGGCTATGGCGCTTGACGATGACAATCGTCTCAAGACGTTGTTCGGTCTCTACGCCGGGCGGATAGCTACCTTCCGGACGATGCCGCCTCCGCCCGATTGGAATGGCGTCTATGCAATGACAATGAAATAGACCGGAAACAGCGAGCCGGCGCTAGGCCATTCCGATATGATCCGTTCTTTCGTTCGAGCCTGTTGATGATGTCAGATTCAATCACGATCAAATTCTGGGGTGTTCGTGGCAGCATCGCCTGCCCGGGACCGGACACGGTGCGTTATGGCGGGAATACCTCGTGTGTCGAAGTTCTTTGCGGCGAGAACCGGCTGATCTTCGATGCGGGATCCGGCCTTCGCAAGCTCGGTGAGGCGCTGGTGGGGAAAACCGGTGAGAGCGATCTGTTTTTCAGCCATCTCCATATCGATCATCTGATCGGACTCCCGTTTTTTCTGCCGGCATTCGAGAAAGGCAATCGTCTCCGGTTATGGGCGGCCGGCCTGAAAGAGATGGGTGGGCTTCGTACCGCGCTCGACAGGTATATGAGCTTCCCATTGTTTCCTATCGGCCTCGATCAATTCCAAGCCGAGATCGCATTTCATGACTTCGCTCGGGGTGATGTGTTAACGCCTCGTCCAGGCATCGTTCTGCGCACCGCTGCGCTCGATCATCCGGGGGGCGCGACGGGGTATCGGCTGGAGTTTGCCGGACGCTCATTCTGTTACATGACGGATACGGCAACGGACGCCAGAGCCGTGCCCGCGATGCTCGCGCTGGCGAAAGGCGTCGATTGTCTGGTCATGGATGCTACCTATGCAGACAGTGAACTGACGAAATATGCGGGCTGGGGCCATGCGAGCTGGCAGCAGAACGCTGCATTCGCCGACGCCGCCGGAGTGAAAACACTGTGTTTGTTTCACCATGCGCCCGAACATGATGACGACATGCTCGATCGGATTGCGGCCAAGGCTGCGCAAGCGCGGCGGGGAACGGTGACCGTGTGGGAAGGCCAGTCGATCAGACTTTGAGGCCAGATCTGGTGTCGGTTTTAATGAGATCGGCCTTGAACTGATCGCACATTGTCAACGACAAAAAGCCGGGTGGCTCATGGATATATCAGGTTTCGCTTCAGATATGTCAGGCCTTGCTTCAGGCGCGGGTGGCCTGATCGCGTCGGCATTCGTTGTTGCTAGTTATACCATGCGCACAATGATCCCGCTGCGTATCGTCGGGATCATCACAAACGTGGTGTTTATTATCTATGCTCTGTCGCATCGGAACTATCCGATCGTAGCGTTGCACATGATTTTGCTGCCGTTGAATGCCTATCGCTTGCGCGAAATGCTGGTGCTAGTTCGCAACGTGAAGCGCTCGGTGAGTGGCAATCTGTCCATGAACTGGCTGAAGCCATTCATGACCGAGCGGTACTGCCAGCCGGGCGAAGTGCTGTTCTACAAGCACGAGCGGGCGGCGGAGATGTTCTACATTGTCAGCGGCCGTTTCCGCCTCGTGGAATCCGGCATCGAAATGCCAGTCGGCTCCATTGTTGGCGAGTTTGGTATGCTGTCCCCTGACAACGAGCGCACGCAGACGCTGGAGTGCATGGAGAAAGGTCTCGCTCTCAGCGTCACTTATCAAAAAGTGGAAGAACTCTATGTGCAGAATCCGGAATTCGGCTTTTATTTCCTGCGGCTGGTGAGCGCTCGACTATTTCAGAATGTCGGCAGGCTCGAAGCCCAGGTCGCAGCATTGAGCGGGAAACCGAGGCCATGAAACTATCTGTTGATTTCAGGTTGCTGAAAGAACGCTATCTGGGCGAAGCATCCCGTAAGCCCTGGGTCGCGGAAAAGCGATTGGCTGAACTTGCGCCTTTTCTGCCGCCCGAAACCGCAGACATCGTCCGGCGCGCAGTTGCCTCGCTGATGGACTATCAAGATCCAGACTACGCGTTAGTGTATCTCAACCGTGTTGGCCGATATGCTGGGCCGGACAAGGAGCCCTGCGCGTTTCTGGCCGAACTCGCCTCTCGCATGGATATACGGATGCGCTATATCGATCCGCCCAGCGTGGCGCGGGCGACTTTGACAGATGATGAGGAGGGAAACGCATCCCGAACCTGCCGTGTGTCCTTCTGCCTTTGCGATCTCGTTGGCATGCTACCACCGAACGCTGCCGATACGGCTCTTCAGATGATGGCTTATCTGCGCCTTTCACGGCAGGCGATTGTATTGAGGCTCTCATCTCAGGCTGGATGGAAGCGGCGCTGGACCGAATTCTGGGCGTTGCTTCGATATGCGCGCACCTATTCGCGCCGCGCAAAGACTGAAAACGCATGGGTTGAACGATGGCTGCACATGATTGATCGCGTTCATGCTTCCCAGCCGGAAGCCGTTATGGGGATGGTGCAGACCGCGGATATCATCGGCGGATCGGGAGCGGACTACCATCAAGGTATCGCAAACTGGAATCTCATTGTGGATCGTCTCGCCAAGCCGGTCTGTGACGAGGCGATTGAGCCGGTCGATCTTGCCGCGGCATTGCGAGCCGTTTTGCACGCTGCAGTGGATAGTCCCGAGCCTGCAGAGCTGGACAATCAAATTGGTCGCCAGATCGTGTTCTACTCTTTGCGACTCCGAACGGCGTAATGCAATGTCACGCAATTCCAGAGCACCAATAACACCGTGTGGAGCAAGGGGGCTTGCAGTAGCCGTCATAGTGTGCGTGCTGTCGTTGCCGGCGACAGCTTATGCTGACGCCACATTCAGGCTCAGTCATAATCATCGCATTTCCTGCAGCAAAATTTTGATGCCGGGGAAACGTCAGGTGATTGCGTGCAAGTCCTACGCGTATCTGTTCAATACGGCGACCTCGGAATTCTACCGTTGTGAGGCGCAAGTGTCAGTGACGCGCGATATCTCGAAGATTCTCGGAACGGATCAAAGCGGCACTTGCCGGCTCAGGACGAGGGTGTTTTCCGAAAATTCCAACTATGATTTCGATGCGGTCGAAACCGAGCCGCCGAGTACCAACGCTTTTTTCGGCAACGGCGGCACGGCGATCTGGGCGGCCGATATTACAACACGTAAGGTCAAGGCCTGCGTCGAACTTGCGACCGGTATTTCGTCGCCAGTTCTCAAGTGCGTGGACATGAATTTCGAATAGGGGGAGCCGCGCGGCTTTATCCGACGACCGGTACGCCGCCAGGGTGCTTGGCCTTCTCTTCAGGCTCGACGTGAATGGAAATCATGATATCGGAAATTTCCTTCCGCAGCGCAGCCTCGATCCGGTCGCACAGTTGGTGCGATTCCGACACTGTCATGTTGCCCGGCACAACCAGATGAAAATCGATAAAGATCGCCCGACCGGCCTGACGTGTGCGAAGATCGTGCGCCTCCAGCGCGCCTTCAGCATGGGAGGAAATAATCTCGCGAATCATGATGAGCGTTTCCTCCGGCACGACTTCGTCCATTAATCCTCCGATTGATGAGCGCATCAGCTTCCAGCCGGTCCAGAGGATATTGACTGCAACCAATGCGGCGATGACCGGATCGAGAATTGGTTGATCGGTTAGCCACACTAGTGTGACACCGATCAGGACACCGATTGAGGTGATGACGTCGGTCCACAGATGCTCGGCATCGGCGAGCAGGGCCGGCGAACGGTGCCGCTGTCCGAATTTGAGCAAAACAAAATACCACGCAGCGTTAATGCCACTCGCGGCTGCATTGACCAGTAAGCCCTTGAGGGGGGCTTCGAGCGGGCGTGGCCTCAGAATTCCACGATAGGCCGCATAGAAAATCGCTAACGCTGCGATAAGGATCAGTACGCCTTCGACAATGGCAGAAAGATACTCAGCCTTTTGGTGGCCGTACGGATGATTGGCGTCGGGCGGTGTCGCGCTGACGCGCACGGCAATGAAGGCGGCTACCGCAGTCGCCACGTTGATGACGCTCTCCAACGCATCCGAGTAAAGCGCCACGCTGCCGGTGACGAAATAGGCGACGTATTTCAACGCCAGCACGAGGCAGCCGACGGCGATGCTGCCGGCTGCTAATTTGAGGGGTGTGCCCATGGAACCACGCGGATTTGTTCTTGCGTGCTTACGGGAACAACTGTGGCCGATCAACGCGGATGTTTGCTGACGCCAATCATTCGCAGGCTTGAACACAACATTTGGCAAGCAAGGCCATTTCCTGCGTAATGATCTGGCCTGGCCGCATCCAAAATCAATCTCGGATGTTTGTCTTGCTTCAGCGATCGGCAAATCGCCGCATCATGCGCCGGAACCTGTCGCGTATTTAATCTTCGATTGGGCAGGCACTTTATATTCGCTTAACCCTCGGCTGATTCCATATGTCGCAGTAGATGAGGTGGTGTTTTATGGCATTGCCACAAAGATGCTGCATTGCGATTTCAACGCTGTCGCACCGGTAATTCTAAATCATAATTTGGGGAATTTATCAAAGTCATGACGAATCGAATCGTCGCAATCGCCTGCCTGATCGTTGGAAGTGTCTTCTTGAGTGGTTGCGATGATCCTGCACCTGCTGTGGCGAAAGCCGCTCCTCCAGAAGTGTCTGTCGTGCGTGTGAAATCGGAGCCGTTTACAGTCGTCCGCGAACTTCCTGGCCGGATCGCTTCGGTTCGCGTCGCGGAGGTGCGGCCGCGCGTATCGGGAATCATAGTAGAACGCCTATTCAAGCAGGGCAGTGATGTCGAAGCGGGTGACGTGCTCTATAAGATAGACCCTCGCCCATTCGAGGTGGAGGTTATGGCGCGGGAAGCGGCCCAGGCCAAGGCTCAGGCTGTACTGGATCAGGCAACCAGACAGGCGCATCGCATTGCGACTCTGGCTGCGCAGCATGTGGCTTCCGAGGCCGAGAATGAAAAGGCTGTTGCTGCCAAGCGCCAGGCGGAGGCGGATCTCGCTGCCCGCAAGGCGGAAGTCGCGCGTGCTAGCCTCAATCTCGATTACGCGACTATTCGTGCGCCGATCAAGGGCAGAATCGGTGCCGCGCTGGTGAGTGAAGGTGCGCTCGTTACTGCGAATGACACCACTAATCTTGCCACCATCCGGCAGTTAGATCCGATCTATGCGGATTTCACCCAGTCGGCTGGCGATTTGATCAAGTTGCGCGACGCGCTTGATCGCGGCGATCTCGAGGAGGTGAGCAAGGGAGCCGCCAAGGTCAGGCTGATTGTTGATGGCCGGAAGTATCCGGTCGATGGCAAGCTGCTATTCTCTGAGGCCAAGGTGGATGCCAGTACTGGACAAGTGACGTTGCGCGGCGAATTTCCCAACCCGAATGGCGAACTGTTGCCGGGCATGTATGTGCGCGTCATGATCGAGCAGGGCGTTGACACGGATGCGATTGCGATTCCGGAGCAAGCCGTCCAGCGCGGCTCGAATGGCAGCAGCGACGTGTATGTTGTGAAACCGGACGGGCGTGTCGCAAAACAGCCCGTTCGTACCAGTGATCTCCAGGATGGCAAGTGGCTGGTAAGCGAGGGTCTGAAGCCGGGTGATCATGTGGTGGTCGAAGGTTTCCAGAAATTCGGTGCGGGCGACCTCGTCTCGCCGATTTCGGCTGACGGCGCGAAGTTGAGTGCGGATGCGACCGCGCAATCCTCCTTCAATTAACGCCAGATGCCAGCTTTCTTCATCGAACGCCCAGTTTTTGCATGGGTGGTCGCACTTTTCATTTGCTTGATAGGTGCGATCTCCATTCCCCTGCTCGCGGTCGCGCAGTACCCCATCATCGCACCGCCATCTATTTCGATCAGCACAAACTATCCTGGCGCCTCACCGGAGGAGCTCTACAATAGCGTCACCCGGCCGATTGAGGAGGAACTCAACGGCGCATCGGGCATCCTGAATTTTGAATCCACCAGCGACTCGCTGGGGCAGGTGGAAATCATCGCCAATTTCCGGCCCGGCACGGACACCACGACCGCCTCAGTAGACGTTCAAAACCGCATCAAGCGCGTTGAAGCGCGATTGCCACCGGCCGTGATCCAACAGGGTATCCTCGTTGAGGAAGCGTCAAGCGCGGTGCTTCAGATCATCACCCTTCGTTCGACCGACGGCAGTCTCGATGAGGTTGGACTCGGCGACTTTATGGTGCGTAACGTCGTCGGTGAAATTCGTCGTATTCCCGGTGTCGGCCGGGCTACCCTGTATTCGACAGAGCAATCGCTGCGCATATGGGTCGATCCGGAAAAGCTGATCGGTTTTAATCTCACAACCGACGATGTCACCAAGGCCATTGCTGCGCAAAACGCGCAGGTAGCTTCCGGCAGTCTGGGCGCCGAGCCAAGCGTCCCCGACCAGAAGGTATCTGCGCTTGTTCTAGTCAAGGGGCAACTCAGTACGCCGGATGAGTTTGGCTCTATCGTTCTCCACGCGAACGCCGACGGCTCGGTCGTGCGGTTGAGGGATGTTGCCCGCATCGAGATCGGCGGCATGGGCTATCAGTTCACCACTCGCCTGAACGGCAAGCCGACAGCAGGTCTGTCCGTGATGCTAGCGCCGAGCGGCAACGCGCTGGCCACTGCGGCGGCTGTAAAGTCAAAGATGGAAGAACTTTCGAAGTTCTTTCCGGCCAATGTCGCCTATGACATTCCGTACGATATCACGCCCGTGGTCAAGGCAGCCATCGAGAAGGTGCTGCATACGCTGGTTGAGGCTGTTGTGCTGGTGTTCTTTGTGATGTTTCTGTTTTTGCAGAACATCCGCTACACGCTCATTCCGACCATCGTGGTGCCCGTCGCACTGCTAGGTGCCTGCGCCGTACTTCTACTGACCGGCTATTCGATCAACATGTTGACGTTGTTCGCCATGGTGATGGCGATTGGCATTCTCGTGGATGATGCGATCGTTGTTGTTGAGAACGTCGAGCGCATCATGACCGAAGAGGGACTGCCTCCGAAGGAGGCAACCCGCAAGGCGATGACTCAGATCACCGGTGCGATTGTCGGCATTACGCTCGTGCTAATGGCGGTGTTTGTGCCGATGGCGTTCTTCCCCGGATCGGTCGGCATCATCTATCGGCAGTTCTCGATCACAATGGTCGCGGCGATCGGGTTTTCAGCTTTGATGGCGCTGACGCTGACACCCGCGCTGTGTGCGACGCTGCTGAAGCCCGCGAAGGGTGATCACGGTGCAGCCAAGAGAGGCATCTTCCGCTGGTTCAACAACACGCTCGATGCTTCGCGTGGACATTACGTCAAGACTGTCAGTTGGTCGCTTGCTCGCAAGGGCCGCGTGATGATGGTCTATCTGGCTCTGGTGGGTGGGGTGGCATTTGCTTTTTTGCGGATGCCGGGCGGCTTTCTTCCGGTGGACGATCAGGGATTCATCACTGTGGACGTGCAGACGCCGTCCGACTCGTCGTTCTCCCGCACCAAGGCTGCTGTTGAGCGCGTCGAGAAGTATCTGGAGAACCGCTCGGGCATCCAGGACGTCACATCCCTGACCGGCTTCAGCTTCCTCGGGCAGGGCATCAACACTGCGCAGGCCTTCATTACGCTGAAAGACTGGTCGGAGCGTGGAGCGGGAGATTCCGCGGCGGCGATCGTCAACGACATCAACGCGGCAATGATAGGCGTGCGCGATGCCAAGATCACGGCGCAGCAACCGCCGCCGATCGACAATCTCGGCAATTCCAGCGGCTTTTCTTTCCGCCTGCAGGATCGCGGGCAGAAGGGATACGCCGGGCTGCTGGCAGCGGCGCGTAAACTCGTCGTTGACGCCAATGCAAGCCCGATTCTGCAGAAGGTTTATATCGAAGGCTTGCCCGAGGGGCCGATCGTCAATCTTGTTGTTGATCGGGAGAAAGCCAGTGCTTTCGGGATTTCCTTCGCCGACGTCAATAATACGATTTCGACCAATCTCGGTTCGGCCTACATCAATAACTTCCCCAACAAGGGGCGGATGCAGCGCGTGATCGTACAGGCCGATGCGATGGATCGCATGAATCCCGCTGATATCTTGAAATACAATGTGAAAAACAACCGCGGCGATCTGGTGCCGCTGTCGTCATTCGCCACCATCGAATGGGGCAAGGGGCCTTCGCAGATTGTCGGCTTCAACTATTACCCCACGGTCCGCATCAGCGGCGAAGCGCGTACAGGTTACACCAGCGGCGATGCTATTGCCGAGATGGAGCGGTTCGCCGGGCTTCTTCCCCGCGGCTTCGGTTACGAATGGAGCGGCCAGTCGCTCCAGGAAAAGCTCTCCGGCTCGCAGGCACCGCTGCTGTTAGCCTTGTCGGTCCTGGTTGTCTTCCTGTGTCTTGCCGCTCTCTATGAGAGTTGGACCATTCCGGTTGCAGTGCTCCTGACCATTCCGCTCGGCGTATTCGGGGCGGTGCTCGCCTCGTCGATGCGAGGACTGCCGAACGGCGTGTATTTTACTGTCGGCCTTATCACCATAATCGGTCTTGCGGCGAAGGATGCCATCCTGATCATCGAGTTCGCCAAAGATCTTCGCGAGCAGGGCAAGTCCCTGCTGGCGGCGACGATGGAAGCCTGCAGCCTGCGCTTCCGCCCGATCCTGATGACCGGCTTCGCCTTTGTGTGCGGCGTGTTGCCGATGGTGGTGGCACAAGGGGCGGGCAGCCTTAGCCAGCAGGCGCTCGGGACCGGCGTGATGGGTGGCATGATTGCGGTCGCCATTCTTGCCTTGTTGATGGTGCCTGTCTTCTTCGTCTTCATCCAGGAGCTGTTTTCAAAGTCCGAAAACGGTGCCCAGGATGCAGCGAAGACGCCCGAGCCTGTTGCGATATCATCGCCTCAGACTCATCAATAGGCGAAAACCCCTCCGAGTGAGACGACATAAAACTGCCGATCCCCGTCAGGGGCGGCCGCCCTTTCATTGCGGTGCAATAATCGGAAGGTCTACTGTTCATTCGATCCCTCTAATATTACAGTTTTGTGACAAGGCTCTAGAAGGCCAATGGTTTCGGGGAGGAACGACAGTGAAGCGCATCCAGCTAGCTAAGGTACTCGCAGCTGCTTTGACGCTTGGATGGCCGGCGGCCTCCAACGCACAAGCGATCTCGGGGAAAGTGAGCGTCGTCACGTCCTATGCAAAGGATCTGACCGACCCGATCAAAAAAGCGTTCGAGGCGGCCAATCCCGGCGTCACGCTCGATGTGCAAAACCGCAACACGCATGCAGGTGTCAAATTCCTGGAAGAAACCAAGTCCAACAATCAGGTTGATCTGTTCTGGGCTTCCGCTCCGGATGCCTTCGAGGCACTGAAGGCCAGATCGCTGCTGCAGGCCTACAAGCCGAAAGCCACCGGCATTCCGGAAAAGATCGGACAGTTTCCGATCAACGATCCGGATGGCTATTACTTCGGTTTCGCAGCTTCCGGCTACGGCATCATGTGGAACGAGCGCTACGTGAAGGCGAACAAGCTGCCCGAGCCGAAGGAGTGGCAGGATCTCGCAGCGGCAGCCTATTACGATCACGTCGCCATGGCGGCGCCCTCGCGCTCCGGTACCACGCACCTGACCATCGAAACCATTTTGCAGGGCGAAGGCTGGGCCAAGGGCTGGACGACCCTTCGTGACGTGTCCGGCAATTTCCGCGAGGTGACCGAGCGTTCGTTCGGCGTGCCGGATGCAGTCAACTCCGGTCAGGTCGGTTATGGCATCGTCATCGATTTCTTCGCTTTCTCTTCGCAGGCGACAGGCTTTCCCGTGAAGTTCGTCTATCCGAGCGTGACGGCGATCGTGCCGGCGAACATCGCCATCGTGGCGAATGCACCGAACAAGACAGGCGCTCAGGCTTTCATCGAATTCCTGCTGTCACCGGCCGGACAGAACCTCCTGTTCGATCCGGGCATTCGTCGTCTGCCGGTCAACCCTTCGGTGTACGACAAGGCGCCGGATGGCTACCCGAATCCGTTCAAGGACCCGCGTCTGAACTCGATGGTGAAGTTCGATGTGAAGAAATCGGAAGGACGTAACGATGTGGTCGATGCCCTGTACGACCAGACCGTGACCTTTCAGTTGGCCGATCTGAAGCAGACCAAGAAGGCGATTGATACGGCGGCGGCGGCTGTGGCGAAAAAGCCGGATCCCAAGGCCGAAGCGCTTCTGATGGAGGCGCGAGGCTTGATGGGGAGTGTGCCGCTGACGGAAGAGCAGGCATCGTCTCCGGAGATCGTTGGTGCCTTCTCTGGCGGCAAGAAAAAGCAGAAGGGTGCGCGCCAGGCCGAACTTGAGCAGCAGTGGGCATCCTACGCGAAGGATCACAATGCGCAGGCCCGCGCCAAGGCTGACGAAGCGCTGAAGCTCGCCAAGTAATCATTGCGAACGCATGGCGGTGATCAGCCTTAGTGACAATCGACGCAGGACATTCGTGTCCCGCGTCCTCAATGGTGCGACATGGAGCCAGGTCGGCGTTTCGTTACTGATCCTGGCTTTTCTGCTTGCTTTTCTGGTCTGGCCGGTCGCCACCGTCGTCTGGGTAGCTTTCACGGAAAAAGGCAGCGGTCTTTTCACGCTCGCTAACTTCATCGATTTCTTCAGAACCGACCTGTTCATCCGGTCGTTCTGGAATTCGTTCTACGTCTCGGCAATGGCTGTGGTCGGTGCCTCGACCCTGGCGATGCCGCTGGCTTACTTCACGTCGCGGTTCGCGTTTCGCGGCGCAGGACTGATCCAGATACTTGGCTTTCTTCCGCTCATCATGCCGCCGTTTGTCGGCGCGGTGGCGCTGCAACTATTTTTCGGCCGTAACGGCACGGTCAATCTGCTGCTCGACGACTGGTTCGGCTTCAAGCTTGGCTTCATGGAGGGTCTGAACGGCGTCATCTTCGTCCAGTCGATCCACTATTTTCCCTTCATCCTCATCAATCTGTCCGCGGCGTTGCGCAATGTCGACCGCTCGATGGAGGAAGCGGCGCAAAATCTGGGATCGTACGGATTTCGCCTGTTCCGGCGCATCGTGTTTCCGCTCGCGTTGCCAGGTTATGTCGCAGGCGCATCGCTTGTCTTTGTCAAGGTATTTGACGATCTCGCGACGCCGCTTCTCTTGAACGTCAAGGACATGCTCGCGCCGCAGGCTTACCTGCGCGTGACCTCGATTGGCATTGCCGATCCGATGGGATATGTGATTTCCGTAGTTCTGATCGTGGCCTCGGTTGCCTCGATGTGGGTTTCGTCTCTGGCGACGCGCAACATCGACTATGCGACGACCCAGCGCGGCGGTGGCGGCATCGCCAAGCGCAAGCTGCGGCCATGGGAAATGGCGCTCGTTTATATGGTGCTTACGCTCATCATCTCGTTGGTGCTGGCGCCGCATTTTGGCTTGTTGCTACTGTCATTCGCCACCATCTGGTCATTCTCGCCTTTGCCGGACGGCTACACGATAGCGCACTACGCACGCGTATTTGGCGAAAGCTCAATCTACATTAAGAACACGCTGCTCTATGCCTCGCTGGCCGGCTTGATCGATGTCGTGATCGGAACAGCGATCTCCTATCTCGTGTTGCGGACGAAGCTGATCGGGGTGCGCGGCCTCGATCTTCTGGCGACTGCGGCGCTCGCGATCCCGGGCGTCGTGCTCGGTATCGGTTATCTGCGTGCGTTCTATGGCATCACGTTATGGGACGGAAAGCCGCTGGCTTCGCTCTGGATCGTGATTGTGATCGCGCTGGCGATCAGGCGCCTGCCGTATGCATTGCGAGCCTGCTACGCGGCACTCCAGCAGATTTCGGCCTCGCTCGAAGAAGCCGCGGAAAATCTCGGAGCCACCAAGGCGAGCACCGTGCGGCGCATCGTGGTGCCGCTGATGACGGGTGGCCTGGTCGCAGGATTTATTACGAGTTTCGCGACAGCAGCCGTTGAATTGTCCGCCACGCTGATGCTGGTTCAGGCCAACCAGGATGCGCCTCTCGCCTACGGGCTTTACGTTTTTATGCAATCGGCCGCGGGTCGTGGCCCCGGCGCGGCGCTCGGCGTCATCGCCGTGGTGATTGTCGCGCTGAGCACCATCGCGTCTCAGTATGTCATTGAGCGCGACCGCCGCACCAAGGCTGGTAGCGCGCCGAATGAATAGGGGGCACCTTTGACGGATACGATCACCCAGCACCCAGGATTGGCGGTCAAGGCACTCGATCTTAAGATTGACGACATCAGTGCGGCCTATGGCGATAACGTCGTTCTCGACGGGATCAATCTCGATATTCAGCCGGGAGAGTTGTTTGCGCTTCTTGGCCCCTCTGGTTGTGGCAAGACTACGCTATTACGGCTGATCGCCGGGTTTGCCGACGCGCGGCATGGCCGGATCGTGGTCGGCGGCAAGGAGATTTCGACGCTGCCGCCGTGGAAGCGTGATGTCGGTATGGTGTTCCAGTCCTATGCGCTATGGCCGCATATGACCGTTGGCGACAACGTCGCGTTCGGCCTTCGCGAGCGGCGTTTGCCGCGCGCCGAGATCAAACGGCGCGTGGAGGCGGCGCTGGCCTTCGTCGGATTGACAAACCAAACCGATCGCCGTCCGTCGCAACTCTCCGGTGGCCAGCAGCAGCGCGTCGCTCTGGCGCGCACGATCGCCATCGAACCGAAGATCCTGCTGCTCGATGAGCCATTGTCGAATCTCGATGCCAAGTTGCGCGTGCAGGTGCGTCGTGAGTTGCGCGCGCTGCAGAAGTCGCTGGGTCTGACCACCGTGATCGTGACGCACGATCAAGAGGAAGCCAACACGATCTGTGATCGTGTGGCTGTGATGAATGAAGGCAAGGTTCAGCAGGTCGGCACGCCGACAGAATTGTACGAGCATCCGATTAATCTGTTCGTCGCGCAGTTCCTCGGTACGGCAAATGTCGTCGAGGGCAAAATGACCAGTTCGGGATTCCAGTCGGACCTCGGCATTGTTCTGCCATTGCCGAAGGGGATGGATGTGAAGTTGAATGCGAAGCCGGTTTTTCGTCCGCAGGACACAACATTCGTGCCAAGGGAGCAACTCGACGCGGAAAATCCGTCAATGCCGGGCGAGATCGTTGAGCGGGAATTCCTCGGCAGTACGATCCGCTATGGCGTGAAGGCAGGATCGAGTCACATCTGGATCGATGCTCCGTTCCGCTCTGGCTCATCGCTGATGGAGATCGGTGATGTCGTCAATGTAACGGTGCCGGTCGAACGGTTATTGTGGCTCGCATGAGCTAACGCACGCTTGGATCAATTGTAAAATTGATCCAAGCGACGTGGAAGTTTGCAGCATAGCGCTCACATACCTTTTGCGGGCGTCTTACTTTTCTTTTTATGCTTCTTCGCATGCTTGGCAGTCGCGGAGCCGGTTGTCATGCCTCTGCTTTCTGTATTCGCACTCGGCATTCCCGCGCCTGGCGATCGCGACATGTCATTCGACGATGCGGAGTGAGGCGGGTTTGGAACGATGGTGTCGCCTTGTGGCGTTCCGGCCTGGGCGAAGGCGCTTGCCGGCAGTATCGACAACAAGGCGGCTGTAACCAGAAGCTTCTTCATGTCCATGTCTCCAGTTGAGAGCGGCAAGCCAATAACCAGCCAGAGATGGCGTTCCGGGCGCAGAAACAAATATGCTTGAGCAGGTCGGGCGAGCAGAAGGATGGTCCATGCGCGTTGACGCCGCCTTGGAAGGTGCCCTAAACAGGCGCGGTCCAGACAGGAAGGGTGTCCGAGTGGTTTAAGGAACCGGTCTTGAAAACCGGCGTGGGCGCAAGTCCACCGTGGGTTCGAATCCCACCCCTTCCGCCACTTCAGTCCCTGAGTGGGCACTGCGTTTGCGCCGCCGTTCGCCACAAGCGTCTGAAGCAACCGGGACTTCGATCCCATGATGCGGACCTCGCCCTCGGCGACTTCGACCCGCTGGGCGAGCGCGCGAAGATGGTCGCGGCGGTAGCCGCCGCCTTCGAGCCGGATGCGCTGGCGCGCGGCACGGGCAAACTTGCAGAGCATCTGCGGCGTAACCGCCTGGCTCCCTGAGTTCTGAAGCATGGCCTGGGCGCGCTGGGCATCGGCCTTCGCCTGATCGCGGATGGCCTTGAGGCCGTCGATGCGGTCCTTGAGCGCCGGATCGTCCAGATCGGCGATGCCCGCCTCGATAGCGTCATAGAGGCGCTTGAGGCGGGCTTCCGATTCCGCCGCACGCCTGTTCAGTTCGGCGATATGCTCGCGTTGGCGCTCGGACCGCTCCTGCCTCCGGTCGAGGACGGTGGCGAGGATCGTTTCCAGCCGTTCGGGTTGAAGCAGGCGGTCTTCGAGATGGCTGGCGACCAAATCGTCCAGCTTGTCCATCGGCACCGCCATGCCCTCGCAAGCGGTTGGTCCCTGTCGGGCTTTCATGGAGCAGGCGTAATAGCGATAGCGTCCACCTTTGCCGGTGCGGATGGTCATGGCTCCGCCGCACTTGGCGCAGTGGATCAGGCCGGTAAGCATCGTCGGGCCGCTGATGACGGCGGATGGCGTCACCATGGGATGTCGGGCCTTGAGCAGCGCCTGCACCGCGTCGAAGGTCTCGCGGTCGATGATCGGCGGCACCGGCACGACCACGATCTCGCTGACCGGCTTCAATTCCTTCGACTTTGATCGCTTGTTGAACTCATGCTCGCCCATGTAGGTCCGGCGGGTCAGGATGCGGTGAACCTGACCGATGCCCCAACGGCCTCCGTCGCGCGTGAAGATGCGGTTGCGGTTCAGGTAGCTGACGATATTCTTCACGCCCATCTGGCCGTGTGCGCCGTCGCCGTGGAGCGCCAGTCGGTAGATAAGCCGCACGGTCTCGGCGTGGAGCGGGTCGCTCTCCAGCTTCTTCTTGACCTTCGCGCCGCGCTGCTCGGCCGCAACGACACGGTAGCCGATGGGCGGCAACGAACCGTTCCAGAAGCCTTGCCTTGCGTTCTCCTTCAAGGCCCGCATGACGTGCTTGGCGTTTTCCTTCGATTGGTATTCGTCGAACAGCGCCATGATCTGCCGCATCATGACGTGCATGGGATCGTCGCCCATCTCCTGCGTGATAGAGACGAGCCGCACCCCGTTCTTGGCGAGCTTGCGGACGTAAAACTCCAGCTCGAAGTGATCGCGGAAGAAGCGGCTGAATGAATGAACGATCACCATGTCGAACGGCGCGGGCTTCGACGTGCCTGCCTCGATCATGCGCTGAAATTCCGGCCGGCGGTCGTTGGTCGCCGAAGCGCCCGGCTCCACATAGGTCTCGACGAGCTGGTAGCCGCGTGAGGCGCAATAGGCTTCGCCCTGGCGCTTCTGGTCGGGGATGGAGACATCGTGCTCGGCTTGCCGCGCCGTCGAGACGCGCAAGTAGAGGGCGGCGCGCAGAAGAATTGTGGAAGCGGAAGCGGTCATGCCCGGTCTCCTTTTCCGGCTGTGTCGGGCAGTCCATGTCGGGTAAGGGGAAGGATCAATTCGATGCGGTCGCAGAGCAGCGTGGGGACAATCTTTCGCCCACGGCGCTCTATGCAGACGATGCCGTAGCTCGCCAGCCTATGGAGCGTGCGCGACAGATTGGGCTTGGCCCGGCCTGTCAGTTCGACCAGTTCATCCAGCGATTCAGGCGCGCGCTCCGCGATCAGGCGCAGCATCGTACGATTGTCTGCCGTCAGCAGGCGCGCAAAAGACTCTGTTGACGGAAACCACACAGCGGGATCGCCGGGCATGGCCTTGCGGCTGTCGCCCGCGTCCTTGATTCCGACTTTCAGACCGGACATCGCTTGTCCTCGCGCTTTCACGAGAACAATTATTATCATCACAAGGCAACCATTCAAGCGCCAATCGAGCATCCGACCGTCAATCGCAGGAGCCGAACAATTCATCGAACAAATCGCCGAACCATTGCTCGAACACGTCGATCTCGGCTTCCGTAACCGGAACTGGATCGGGCCAGTCGTCGATGACGGTCCATGTGGACAGGTCATGTTTGGGCGGCCTGCCGGGAAACGGCCATGGATAGCCCAACAGCGCCTCAAGCTGCTCCGATGCCGTGGGTGGCCTCATACGCCGGGAACGGGACACGATGCTCACCCCGCCATTATCCGTCTCGCCATCGGTCATCGAAGTTGAGCTCGCCTCCCGGACGCCACGCCACGGGGTCGGCGATCCAGCGATTGATATCGGATTCCCTCCAGCCGGCGCCGTTGACGCTGATCCTGAGCTGGGGCGGAAACGTGCCCTCGGCGATCTTGCGATAGATGGTGGACCGGGACAGGCCGGTCCGGGCGAGGACGGTTTTCAGGCGGACGATACGGTCTGGTGCGGGCATGGCTGCGCTGCCTCCTGCCGGTTGTTTCTGACTGCTCCTGATCCAGACAGAACAAGCACTTGTGGGTGCGCAAGAGGGTTCAAAGCGCCGTCGTAGCGTGGCGTACAGGCGGCGGAAAATAGGCGCGGTTAAAGTCCGATGCCCCGGCCTCTGCCGAGGTCAATGCCGTGACTGAAAGCGAGTTCCAGCCCGAGTCGGCGGCCCGATTCGATCCCGATGCCGAGGTCTCGCTTGCGGTTGGCGAGGATAGATTCGAGCTGCGGATCGCGTTCGAGACTCTTCGCCATGTCGCCCATAGCAGCCCGCGTAGCCTTGTAGCCGGACATGTCGCCCGCCTGATACTGGCGCTGGCTCGCTTGGCCGAGTTCTCGCCAGCGTTCCACGAAGCGGTCGGCGCGCCGGGCCGGATCGGTGCGGATTTCGGTTTCGAGCTGGAGCGCGCGGACGATGCGGTTGACTCGGCCCGTCGCCGCCTCGTGGACAAGCTCGGGATTCTTGACATAGGCCGCCTCGGCATCGCGCCAGCCATGGGGGCGTACCTCCTCGAAGGCTTTCCGAGCGTCGGTCAGTTCGCGCATCTGCTCAGGACTGCCCTTGCCGTCCGCATTCTCGGTGGCGAGGATCGAGTCCAACGCGCTCGCATGTCGGATGAGTGCCTTCGTGCGGGCCTTGCGCAGCGATTCATCCCGATCTTCGGCGGTCTCTCTCGCGGGCGCTGCGACGGCGCGCGCCGCCTCCATTCCGGCGCTTTCCCTTTCCGGCCTGTGCCCGCCATCGGCGGGCAGGCGCAGACCGTCGAACATGCCGCGCAGCTTTTCCGGCACGACCTTGCGCACGATCTCGGCAACGCGAGCGCGGAAAGTGATCCCGCGCCGCTCGGCATAATCCTGCGCCGGATCGAGCCGCTCGTAATCTGACGCCATATCCTTGGCCCGGTCGCGCGACAGGGTGCGGGTGAGCCGGTCCTGGCTGGCGAAGTCGTCGCGCCCATAGTGCAACTCCATGCCGTCGCGATGCCGCGACAGGGCGACATAACTGCCGTGGGCGTCCATTCCCGGCGTCGCCAGAACATGGGTGCGATCCACGCTCATGCCCTGCGCCTTGTGGATGGTCGCGGCATAGCCATGGTCGATGCGGTCGTAATCCTTGAGGTCGAACGAGACGCTGCGCCCGTCGTCGGTGCGCACGGACATGGATCGTGCGCTGACCTCAACGATGGCCCCGAGCGTGCCGTTCTTCACGCTAAGGCCACGCTCGTTCTGCAGGAACATGACGCGATCTCCGCTGGCGAAGCTGCGTTCGCCGCGTTCGACCGCCAGGCGCACGTCATCGCCCAGGTCGCCGGCGGCTCGCATCCGTTCGCGCGCGGCCTCATTGAGCGCGCGAACCTCGTCATTGGTGTGGGTGAGGATGATGCGGTTGCGGTCGGGCGACGCCTGCCGGTCGCGGTTCCAACGGTCGATCAGATCGTCGCGTGCCTGCTCGCGTGTCGAGGCGGCATGGACCATGCCATGGGTGTCATAGGCATGGATCGCATCGCCGGTTCGGCCGGTCGCCAGATCGCGCGTGGCGTCGCGCTGCCAGTCCTCCCGCTGGCGGCGCACCTCGCCGATCTCGACGCCGCCGTGGCGTTCGTGGATCGAGCGGAAGGCCGCGCCCGCTTCTATTGCTTGCAACTGCTGCGGATCGCCGACCAGCACCACTTTGGCGCCGGCCTCGGCGGCATGGGACAGCACGCGCTCCAACTGGCGCGTGCCGACCATGCCCGCTTCGTCGATCACCAGAACATCGCGCGAGGTGAGCCTGTCGCAGCCCTGTCCCCAGCCATGTTCCATGCTGGCGATGGTGCGCGACGCAATGCCCGATCCGTTTTCGAGATTCTCGGCGGCGATGCCAGAAAGCGCCACGCCCCGGACCTCGTAGTCCGCCGCTTCCCAGGCTTCGCGCGCCACGCCCAGCATCGCGCTCTTTCCAGTTCCGGCATAGCCGACGACAATTCCCAGATCGTGGCCGTCTGTGACATGCCCCAGCGCGTCGGCCTGCTCTCCCGAAAGGACAAGACCGCGCGCTTCCGCACGCGCCAGCGCCGCTTCGCGATCCGCATCACGCACCTCATGGCGTTCCCGTTCGGCCATGAGTTCGGCGGCGCGGTGCAGGCGCTGCTCGGCCTCGATCATCGCGCGTGTGGTGAAGCGGTCCTCGCCCCGTCCATCCTTGCCTAATTCGGCCAGATCGGGGGCTCCGCGCACCGCGCCCATCACCGCGTTGAACTGGTCGATCCCGTCGCTGTGCCGGTGCGCGAACATCGCCATGTCGCGGCGCGTGAAAGTGGATTGCTGGTGCGTGATGGCGTCAAGCGCCAGAGCGGGATTGGCGATGATGCGCTCGCCATTACTGCGCGCGATCTCGCGGTGCATTTCCGCGCGGTCGGCAGCCTCAATACCTTCGCCTTCGATGCGCTGCGCGGGCGCACCGATCTGACTTTGCGGCTCCAGTGCAATGCCCTGCGCCTCAAGACTGCGATGGTCGATGCGGGCGTCAATGTCGAGTTCGGCCAGCCGCTCGTTGGCCATCTCGGCCCAGCGTTCGCGCCAACGCTCGACCATCTCGGTGCGGTTCCAGTCCCGCACCTTCGGACCGAAGCCGTTTTCGTCCACCGCGCGCATGGTCAGCATGACATGTGCGTGGGGCTTGGAGCTGCCGTCCTCGGCCATGTCCCAATGCACATTGAGGTCGGCGATCATGCCCAGATCGACGAATTCGGACTGCACGAAGTCGCGGGCGAGTTCGATGCCCTGCGCCTGCGTCATCTCGCGCGGAAGGGAGAATTCCACCTCGCGGGCGAGCTGTGCGTCCTTCCTGATCTCGAACGCTTCGACATTGTTCCAGAGCCGTTCGCGGTCGCTCCACGCCTCCGGCGCATTCTCCGGCAGCATGACCTCGGAGTGGACGACGCCGCGCTTGTTGGAGAAGTCGTGGCTGCGCTCAAGCCGGTCGTCGCGCAGCCGAGAGGCCGAGCGGTAGGCGGCGGAGGCCACCGCGCTGGAGCCGGCCTTGCGGCCGATGACCTTGACGTGAAGATGATAGATCGCCATCGCGACCAGATCATCAGCACAGCGAAGCGCACGTCGGAACGACGTATAAGCGCGCCCTCCCTCGAAAAATTCTCGGGAGCGACCAGCCCGTCGCAAGCCGTCTTGGCGACCTTACAGCATTCCACAGGGCGCCCAACTATCATCGCAGCATCAACAGCTTATGGAGGACGTGATGCGCAAACCACGGGATTTCGATGCGGAACTGAAGGCGCTGGAGAACAAGGCGCGGGACCTCAAGACCCGCAAGGTGCAGCAGTTGGGCGAACTGGTCATCGCGATCGGAGCCGACGCGCTCAGCGCCGACGAACTGGCCGGCGCGCTGTTCGTGTTGGCCGAGACAAAAGACGCCGGAAAGAGGGAGGCATGGGCGAAGCGCGGGGCCGCGTTTTTTCAGGGCCGGTCGCGGCGAACTGCATCGGCGCCTGACCGCGACACGGGCCGCGCTCCGGCGCAACAGGGCGGCGCGCAACCGGCATCAGGCGGTACGGGCGCGGCATGACATGCGAACATGGCAGGTCGAGCGCCGCAAGCGCACGCGGCATCTGATCGAGCTCGGCGGTCTCGTCGTCAAGGCCGGTGTCGTGGACCTGACCGGTGACGACCGCACCACGATCTACGGCGCGCTGCTCTGGATGGCCGACAAGCTTCGAAGCGATCAGAGGGAACAGGCACGAGCGCTCTGGGCCGAAAAGGGGAAGCAGGCGTTCGAGCACGATTGAAACCGCGCCATGCTCATGGAAAGAGGGCGCGCTGCAACGCATCGGTCAGATCACGCCGTTTGGCTTCGGGCAACCGGTCCACGTTGCGCTGCTTCTACATAACTGCATCGAGGGCGAGGGACCGCTGCCGGTCTACAACGGGCGGGCTGGGTCGGCACCACGCCGGCCTCGCTGCAGAACCTTGCGCTGTTTGGGCTCGCATCTAAGGTCGGCCATAAGGTCGGAGCTATCATCCGAGCCCAAAACCCGTCTGGCGGCCCTCGGCGCCGGGTTACATCCGAACGTAAGTTTGCGAGTAGTCTTCGCGCGGGACATCGCTCTCCGCCCAGGTCAGATGTGAAAACACCGCGCCTCGCCGGGCGTCCAGACGCTCAGGCCCTGCAGGAGCCAGCCCTGCATCCCGTTGCGGTAATAGAGGATGCGTTCTGCAGGAAATCCCGCGGCGGTCATCTTGCGGATCGCGGTGGGCGATTGCCCGCACCACACGCCGTTGCAGAACATGGCGACGGTGAGTGCCGCGCTGCAATCCCAGCCGTTGTCGACGCGCCGGCAACCCAGCGCCTCGAGCGCCGCATCGGTTTCGGTAAACGGCAGGTTGATCGCGCCAGGGATCGTGTACTTCGCATATTGCTCGGGCTTGCGGCCATCGGCGACCACGACGTCTTCAGATTGCAGCGCTTCGATCAGTTCGAGCTCACCCAGCGGCACGACACCGGGCACCGGCACCAGCGGCTGCAACACCGCCGGCGGTGCAGCGCGCGAGGTGCGTGACCATTCCATCGACAGCCGATGCTCGGGATCCGCAATCCGCCTGATTTCCAGCGGCCCGTCGGGCGACCGGACTTCGACGGCGGTCACGCCGGAGGCGATGCAAACGGCGGGCGCCTCGTCCGTCTCGTCAGGCATTCTTCACCACGCCGGCCAGCATGTCGCGCACCTGTCCGGCAACGCGTGTGAGGTCCGCGTTGTCGATGGCCTGCATCGAGGCGACCGGATCGATCGCGGAAACTTCCACGCCGCCATCGACCTCGCGCAGGATCACGTTGCAGGGCAGCATGGCGCCCACGCGCGGCTCCAACCCCAGCGCCTGATGGGCCATCTTCGGGTTGCAGGCGCCAAGGATCCGATAGCCGGGCATGTCCTCGCCCAGCTTCTTCTTCATCGTCGCCTGCACGTCGATCTCGGTCAGCACGCCGAAACCGGCCTCGCTCAGCGCCGCCCGGACGCGATCTTCCACGGCATCAAGCGTGGTGCCGGGGATGGTGCGATTGATTGTGTAGCTCATGTTCTGCAGCCTTTCCGTTTGCAACCGCCGCGCATCACTTGCGCAGGTATTTGATCATTGCGGCAATGGCGAGCACGGCCAGAACCAGGATGAGCAACATCCAAACTCCGCCGAACCCCATGCCAAACCCCATTCCTGTTCCCAATTCGTCAACTCCCTTTTCCGTTGCCTCGGTGCCCGATGGTCAGGCGACGGTGAATTGCCCCATCATGCCCGCGTCCTCGTGCTCCAGGATGTGACAGTGGAGCATGAACGGCGTGGCCTTGTCTGCCAATTGGTCGACGCGCACCAGTATTTCGGCGCCGCCTGCATCGACGGCAATGACATCCTTCAACCCCTCGGTCGCAGGATCGACCGGGCGACCGCCACGCGACACCACCTTGAACGAGCAGCCGTGAACATGGAACGGATGCGTCATCATTGGCGCCGACACCCGCCAAAGCTCGGTTTCGGCACGGCGCAAACTCGCGTCGATGCGGCCCATGTCGTAGGACTGACCGTTGATGCCCATGATCGAACCGGTTCTGCCGGTCAGCCGGCTAAACATCGTTCCCACCATCGAGCCAGCGTGCATGTCGAGCCGGAAATCGCGGGTACGGACCGGCGCGCCAAAGTCCATCGGCGGTGCGGGCAGGCTGGCGGGCAAGGTGGCGGGGCCGGGTTTCGTGGGCGGTTGCGGGGTCAGCGTCAGAACCTCAAGCGGGGCGCCCGCACCGCCGCCGCCCATCATACCGCCGCCACCCATCATGCCGCCGCCACCCATCATGCCTTGCCCGATGTCGGCGCTGAGCAGACGCAGAGGCGCGGTGTCGCCGCTCAGGTCCACGACGATCTCGGCGCGCTCGGCGGGCGCCAGTGGCAGGCGCATCAGGGCGACGGGCGCGGATAGCAACCCGCCGTCGCTGGCGACCTGATGAAACCGCCGCCCATCTTCGAAGGCGAAATCGTAGAACCGCGCGTTTGAGCCATTGACAATGCGCAGCCGCACCAGCCCTTTCGGAACAGCCGCCACGGGCCGGATCGCGCCGTTGACGGTGATCGTGTCGCCATGAAAACCGCCCATCAGCGCCATGCCCGAGATGTCATAGACCAGCCGTCCGGCACCGTCGAAGCTGCGGTCCTGCACGACAAGCGGAATGTCATCGTAGCCATAGGTCGCGGGCAGGCCGTCCGGCGCATCAGGGTCTTCCACCAACAAAGCACCCGCCAGCCCGTGGTAGACCTGCGGGCCGGTCTTGCCGTGGACATGGCTGTGATACCAGAGCGTCGCCGCCGGATGGTGCACATCGAAGCGCGCCGACCAGGTCTTGCCGGGCGCGAAGGCAAGCTGCGGGCCGCCGTCCATGTCACCGGGCACCTGGGCGCCGTGCCAGTGGGCGCTGATCTCGTCATCGGTGCGGTTGCCGACGTCGATCCGCGCCGTCCTCCCCCGCCGGACGCGCAGCGTGGGGCCGAGATAGTCCAACTCGTATCCCAGCGTGGGCGTCTTGGCGCCGCTCAGGAAGGTATGCTGCCCCTTGCGCGCGGTCAGCGCGATCGCCTGAGCGCCGTCGGCATCGACCAGTGGCGGGATCGGCAGCGGCGCCCCGCCCTCCGCGGCAATCGCCGGCCGCGTCGCCAGGAAGGGGGCCGCCATCGCCGCGCTGCCCATGATCATAAATTCCCTGCGTTTCATCCGCAGTGTCCTCTGTTTTTCTATCGAATCTATATGATTGGCCCGACTGCGGTCGATTGGTTCGGCATCTTTCATGTGATATACATCGACATGTAAGATGCATCTACGTCTTTGCCAACCGTTATCGAGGCGCGCAAACGCGCGGCTGGGCTTATCGGTATCGGGCCCTGCTCCGGTTTCCCGGTCTGTCTTTTGGTTGCCTTCCATCGACCTCACCGCGCCCGCCTTCACCCTCAGCCGAAGCGCAGGGTCGGCGTCTTCACCGAGCGGAAATCGAAATCTAGAGGGCTATGGCGAAAACGTAGTGATCATCACTATCGGTCGTGGCCCGCCAAACGACCGCTCTCACACCGCGGTGGATTTGCCTGCCTTCAGGCCTGCCCACCAATTGTTGATGGCACCAAGGTTGTCGGAGATTATGGTCGTGCCGCCGGTAAATTTAGCCCACGCATCGCGGTGCTTCTCCGACACCGTGGTCAGGATTGGCTTGCCCGCGGCGACCGCAGCTTCAAAAGCAGGGCGCAATCCGCCCCCCAGTCCTTCGAGCTTGCCGAACTTGCTCAGCACCACGACGTCGCTCGACGCGATCTGGCCAAGCAGGGCCATGCAGGCGGCATCGACGCCGCTGCTGTCAAGATGGCATGAAGTGTTGCCCGGCGGCGTCTCCAGATACATCGGAAACCGCACCTCGCTTGAGAGATCACGCAGGAAACCGGCCGAGCAACTCCGATCGGGCAGGGTATGTGCCTCGGCGACGAGACCGATGACCCTCACACCCTTGCTGCGCCACTCCTCGGCTTGAGTTTCAAACAGCGACTGGATCGCTTGGCTATCGGAGCCGATTACGGTGGCGATGGAAGCGGGGAGAGGGGACATGGTCATGGCTCGCAGCCTAATGTGCTAGCAGGCGCCGCGGTTTGAGATAGCTCAAGTGCAGCGAGGAAGCGCGCGGATCCAGTATCTGCGGTGTCAAGGGCGGCAACGATCAATTTACCACACGCAATAGCGCCCGTTTCGTTTGAGCCCGTTATGGTTTATGCTGTGTTGCAGTCGATGGTGCCGGGCGGGGGCGCCGCAAAGTTACGGACATCTATGGGGATAATCAATCAATTTGCGGCACACCGTGCCTGTCAGTTTATGCTGGGTGCCGGCGCGTGCCTGCTGCTCGCCAATTGTGCACCTGGCAAACTCGCCAGCCGGTTCGATCCCAAATACGGCGTCTCCTCTAGCCCGCGCGTGGTTGATTTTGACCAGCCGGTGCCAAAAGGCGGGGGAACCTACCGCATCGGCAAGCCCTATCAGGTCGCTGGCCGCACCTATGTGCCGGAGGAAAACCTCCACTACCGTGCCGAGGGATTGGCTTCCTGGTATGGCGATGATTTCCACGGGCGCCGCACGGCGAATGGCGAAGTGTTCGACATGACCTCGATCACCGCCGCCCATCCGACTCTGCCGATGCCGTGCTACGTCCGTGTTACCAATACCGCCAACAGCAAGTCCCTGATCGTCCGAGTCAATGATCGCGGCCCCTATCACGGCAATCGGATCATCGACGTTTCGCACCGGGCCGCGACGCTGCTTGGTTTTCAGGGCAATGGCGTTGCGCGGGTGAGGGTGGAATATGTTGGCCGGGCTCCGCTGGAGGGGTCTGACGACGCGATGCTGGTCGCGACCCTGCGGACCAACGAACCAGCCCCTGCGCCGTCCAGTATCCGGCTGGCTTCGGCGGCGGCGTTCGTGCCGCAGATGCCCGCCTCCTCCCAAGGCGTCGTCCGGGCGGACGTGCCGCTACCGGCCGAGCGGCCATATACCCTTGGGACCACTGAGGTGGCCGACAGCGCGGAACTGCGGTCGAGCTACCAGGCGGCGGGTTATGCAACTCCGAACAGTGATCCTGGTGCAGGACGCGGCCTTTATTGATCGCCTTTTGAATATGCCCGGCTGGGGTGGTTCCCGGACCTCCGTTGTTTGACCGGGCCTCTCCTGATACAAGCCGGGCTATGACTTCTCGATCCAAAATTGCGGGAATCACACGGCAAACGAAGCGCTTTGCGGCCTGGGGGACGCGCGTTCTGGGTGCGCTCCTGCTGGCTGCCGGACTCGTGGTGGCCCCGGTTCACGCCGCTAATCACAGCGTTCAGGGCGCGGTGAAAAAGGAGGAGGGCGGCATTGACACCGATGCGCCGACCGCGATCCTGATTGAAGCCAAGACCGGTAGCGTGCTGTTCGAGAAGAATGCCGACGAACTGCGTGCGCCGTCGAGCATGATGAAACTGATGACCGCCGAGGTCATCTTCCATGCGCTTGCCAAGGGCGAGATCAAGCTGAGCGATCAATATCGCATCAGCGAGAATGCGTGGCGGCATGGAGGCGCACCATCAGGCACGTCGACTATGTTCGCCGCGATCCACAGCCAGGTTAGCATCGATGACCTTCTACATGGTCTTGTGATTCAGAGCGGCAATGATTCTTGCATCGCGCTCGCGGAAGGTTACGCCGGCAGTGAAGATGCCTTCGTCAACAGGATGCAGGCGCGCGCGAAAGAGCTCGGCCTCATGCGTTCCACTTTCGGCAACACCAACGGACTGCCCAACCCGGACAACAGGATGTCGGTGCGCGAACTCGCCGATCTCGCACGCCACATCATTCTGACCTACCCGGAATTCTACAAGCTGTTCGGCGAACGCGAATTCACGTGGAACAAGATTCGCCAGATGAATCGCAATCCATTGCTGGGTTCGTTCGACGGTGCGGACGGATTGAAGACCGGCTACACTAAAGAGGGCGGCTACGGCATGGTCGGCGCTGCCGTCCAGAATGGCACCCGACTCATTGTCGTCGTTAATGGTCTTGAGGATTCTGCCGATCGTGCCTCTGCAGCCAAGCGCCTGCTGGAGTGGGGCTTCAAGAACTTCGAATCCCGCATGTTGTTCGATGCCGGGCAGACGATCGCTTATGGCAAGGTGTTCGGCGGCAATAGCGGTTCAGTCGAGCTTCATGCCGACGAACCTGTGAGCGTGATGGTGCAGAAGAGCGGCAACGACAAGCTGATGGCGAGGATCGTCTATACCGGCCCGATTCGAGCGCCGGTGCAAAGCGGCCAGCGGATCGGCATGTTCAAACTTTGGCGCAACGGCAATCTTGCATTGGAAATGCCCGTGCATGCCGGCCGATCCATCGGCACCGGCTCGATGACAAGCCGCGCGCTCGATGGCGTAAGCGAGCTTGCAATCGGCCTGCTGCGTTCCGGCATCCAGAAGCTGTAATGCATGGCGAAACGCGCTAGAAAAACGCAGTCTCACCAGGGCCGCTTCATTACATTTGAAGGTGGTGAGGGCTCTGGCAAGTCCACGCAGATCCAGATGCTGGCGGATTACTTGAAATCCAAGGACATCAAAACTCTGGTAACGCGCGAGCCGGGCGGATCGCCGGGTGCGGAGGTTGTTCGCCACCTTTTGCTGTCAGGTGTCGGCAAGCTGCTGGGCGCGGATGCCGAGACGTTGCTGTTCGCAGCTGCGCGCGACGATCATGTGCATCAGGTCATCAGGCCCGCGCTGGACGGGGGCACATGGGTGCTGTGCGACCGCTTCACCGACTCCACCGCCGCCTATCAGGGTATGGCGGGAAAGGTCGATCCTGCCTTCATCCAGGCGCTGACGCATGCCACCATCGGCAGCTTGGAGCCCGACCTGACATTTATCCTCGACGTGCCCGTTGCCGTCGGCCTGCAGCGGGCGATCAAGCGGCGTGGCAGGGCGGTGGCCGACAGGTTCGAGCGGGAGAGTCTCTCTTTCCATGAGAGCTTGCGCGAGGCCTATCGAAAAATCGCCGCAGAGAATCCCGCGCGTTGCGTCGTGATCGACGCCAATGCCGAACCGGCGGAGGTGGCAGAGCGTATCCGACAGGGATTGCGGGATCGGATTCCGGCTGTCGCATCGGTTGGAGCGGACGCATGAGCGCGCGAAGCACACAGGCAGATGCGCCCTCTGTTCCGCATCCGCGCGAGACGATAGCCTTGTATGGTCATCCGGCTGCCGAGGCTGCGCTGCTGACCGCTTACAAGTGTAGACAGATTCCTCATGCATGGCTGATCGGTGGCGGGCAGGGCATCGGCAAGGCAACGCTGGCCTATCGGATGGCCCGCTTCGTGCTCACGCATCCAGACCCTGCGTCAGCAGATGTCCAGCAGGCGGCGACCCTGCAAGTCGATGCCCCGCATCCGGTGGCGCGGCAGATAGCGGCAGGAAGCCATGGCGGGCTGCTGACGCTGGAGCGTAGCGCGAATGACAAGGGCGTAATGCGCAGCGTCATCACCGTCGATGAATCGCGCGAGACCATTTCGTTCTTTGGCTCTACCGCAGCAGTTGCGGGATGGCGCGTGTGTATTGTTGATACCGTCGACGAGTTGAATGCCAATGCCTCCAATGCGCTTCTCAAGGTTCTGGAGGAGCCGCCGTCGCGCTCGCTATTCTTGCTCGTCAGTAACATGCCGTCGCGCGTACTAGCAACGATCCAGTCGCGCTGCCGCAAGTTGTCGCTGCGACCGCTTGCAGTCGAGGATGTCATCGCCGCAGCGGCGGAGGCTATGCATATCGAGGCTAGCGACCCGCAGTTACGTGAGGCGGCGGAAGTGGCCGACGGCAGCGTGGCGCATGCGTTGACACTGATGGGCGGTGAGGCACTTGGCCTGCAACAACGCACCTCGGCCCTGCTCGACATGCTGCCGCGGCTCGATCATCGGGCGCTGCATGCCCTTGGGGACGCATTGCCGCTTAACGATCGGGTCGCGTTGCGAACTTTCTTGGAGACGGTCGAACGCTGGCTGTCCGCGCGGCTGCGCGCCGACGAGTTGCAATCGAATTTGCCGCGCCTTGCGCGGTTTGCCGAGGTATGGGAAAAGATCGGCAAGGCCGCCGGCGAAACGGAATCATTCAATCTGGAGCGAAAACCACTGGTGTTTTCGGTATTTGGATGGCTCGCCGAAGCGTCCGCCTGAGCCACCGGATCATTTGACCGATATCTATGAAAGGCCTTCGCGCGCATGGCGAATGCAGAGACTTCATCCCGTTCTCGCTTCTACATCACGACCGCGATTGCCTACCCGAATGGCGCTCCGCACATCGGCCATGCCTATGAGGCGATCGCGACCGACGCGCTTGCGCGCTTTCAGCGGCTCGATGGCAAGGATGTGTTCTTTCTGACCGGCACCGACGAGCACGGACTGAAGATGGTCCAGACTGCGCAGAAGGAAGGCATGACGCCGCACGAACTGGCGACCCGCAATGCTGAACGATTCAAGGAGATGGACCAGCGGTTGAATATTTCCTTCGACCGGTTCATTCGCACATCCGAGCCTGCGCACCACGCCTCGACGCAGGAGATCTGGCGGCGAATGGCCGCGAGCGGTGACATCTATCTCGACAGCTATGCGGGCTGGTACTCGGTGCGCGACGAGGCTTACTACGCCGAGGACGAAACCGCGGTCGGGGAAGATGGTGTGCGCCGTGGCCCGCAGGGTACACCGGTGGAGTGGGTAGAGGAGAAGAGCTACTTCTTCAAGCTCTCCGCCTATCAGGACAAGCTGCTGAAGCTTTACGAGAGCCAACTGGATTTTATCGGGCCGGGTTCGCGCCGCAACGAGATCGTTAGTTTCGTCCGAGGCGGGCTAAAGGATCTTTCGATTTCGCGCACCACGTTCGGCTGGGGTGTGAAGGTGCCAAACGACCCTGAGCATGTGATGTATGTGTGGGTCGATGCGCTGACCAACTATATTACCGGCATCGGCTTTCCCGACGAAAAGGATACCAACTGGAAGTATTGGCCGGCTGATGTGCACATCATCGGCAAGGATATCATCCGCTTCCACGCCGTGTACTGGCCTGCGTTTCTGATGGCAGCCGGCATTCCGGTGCCCAAGCGCGTGTATGCACACGGCTTCCTGTTCAATCGGGGCGAGAAGATGTCGAAGTCCGTCGGCAACGTCGTCGATCCGTTCGTGCTGGCGGATCAGTACGGCGTCGACCAGATGCGCTATTTTTTCCTGCGCGAAGTGCCGTTCGGGCAGGACGGTAATTATAATCACGAAGCGATTGTCGCACGCACCAACGCAGATCTCGCCAACGATCTTGGTAATCTCGCGCAGCGCTCATTGTCGATGATCGGCAAGCAGCATGGCGGCGTTGTGCCAGAGCCGGGCGCTTTCACCGACAACGACAAGGAGATTCTGGCGCAGGCCGACGCCATGCTGGTGCAAGCCCGTGACGCGATGGCGACGCAGCAGATTCATGTGGCGCTGAACGCGATCTGGGACGTGGTGGCCGAAGCCAATCGTTACTTCGCTGGCGAAGCGCCCTGGGCGCTGGCGAAGACTGATCCCGCGCGCCAGAAGACGGTACTTTACGTCACCGCCGAAGTCCTCCGCCAGATCGCTATTCTGGCGCAACCGGCCATGCCGGAAGCGATGGCTAAGATACTCGATATTCTGGTCGTTCCGGCGGATTCGCGCGATTTCGCGGCGCTCGCAAACCGCATCAAGCCCGGCACGCAACTTCCATTACCCACGCCGGTTTTCCCACGTTACGTTGACCCCATCGATCCTGCGGCCAAAAACTGATGCTTGTCGATAGCCACTGCCATCTCGATTTTCCGGATTTTGCCGATGATCTTGATGGCATCGTTGCGCGTGCCGAAGCGGCGGGGGTTGCACGCATCATCACGATCTCGACACGCGTGCGTCGCGTCGCCGGGTTGCGTGGAATCGCGGAACGCTATCCGAACGTCTATTTTTCGGTTGGCACCCACCCGCACCAGGCCGACGAGGAAGACGGCATTTCGGCTGAAGAACTGATTGCGCTGACGGAGCATCCGAAAGCCGTGGCGTTCGGTGAAGCTGGACTCGATTATTTTTACAAGAACTCATCGCCGGCGGCGCAGGCGCGCGGTTTCCGCACCCATATCGCGGCAGCGCGTGAAACCGACTTGCCGCTCGTGATCCACACCCGAGAGGCGGATGAAGATTGCGGCCGCATTCTCGACGAGGAAATGGAGAAGGGGCCCTTCCGCGCCGTTCTGCATTGCTACACTGGCGGTCGTGAGCTTGCGATGAAGGCCGTCGCGCACGGCCTCTATGTGTCGTTTACCGGTATTCTGACCTTCAAGAACTCTCAGAACGTGCGCGATGTCGCAGCCGAGATTCCGCTCGACCGCATCATGGTGGAGACCGATGCGCCCTTCCTTGCGCCCGGCAAATATCGGGGCAAGCGAAACGAGCCGTCCTTCGTCACCGAGACGGCAAAGGCGCTGGCCGAGTTGCGTGGCGTATCGTTCGAGGAGATTTCCCGCCAGACCACGGAGAATTTCTTCCGGTTCTTCGACAAGGTACCGCGCCCGGCTGGTGCCGCCGCATGAGTCTGATTTTCACTATTCTCGGCTGCGGATCGTCGGCCGGTGTGCCGCGTCCTGCGCTTGGCTGGGGCGCGTGCGATCCTTCGAATCCGAAGAATCGCCGTCGCCGCTGTTCGGCAATGGTCGAACGCATAAGTGAAAATGGGATCACGCGCGTGATGATTGACACCTCGCCTGATCTGCGTGAGCAACTTATCGACGCCAATGTCGATCACATCGATGCCGTGTTCCTGACCCATGAGCATGCTGACCAGACTCATGGCATGGACGATCTGCGTTCCGTGGTGCTGCACCAGAAACAACGTATTCCGACTTACCTAAACCAGTCCACAGCGAACGATATTACCCAGCGATTCTCTTATTGCTTCGAGTCACCGCCCGGCAGCAGTTATCCGCCGATCCTGGAGCGCCGCTCGGTCGAGGCCGGCGAAAGCCATACGATCGACGGGAAGGGTGGTCCGATCACCCTTTCCGCTTTCTGGGTTCAGCACGGCAATATTCCGGCGCTCGGCTATCGGATCAGCAATGCTGCCTACACACCCGACCTGAACGACATTCCGCCGGATAGTTTCCCCGCGTTCGAAGGCCTGGATCTGTGGGTCGTCGATGGCCTGCGCTACAGGTCGCATCCGAGCCATTTCTGCGTGGACGATGCGCTGCGCTGGATCGAGCGTTTCAAGCCGCGTCGCGCTGTCATCACCAACATGCACGCGGACCTCGACTACGTGGAGTTGCGGAACAAACTGCCGGCCGGCGTTGTGCCAGGCTACGACGGAATGCGGCTGAAATTAGAGCCGTAGCTCTTGGCTGATATGAGCAATCTGACCCAATCCTTTGAATTGTCCGCAAATCCAGCTATATAGGCACGTTCCATAATATACCTTATGCGAATTGTAGATATGGGGCAGCCGATGGAGGCAAAGCTGCCCATCCGCTGCTTTGCCTTTGTTCTCCGCCTGCCTTGCTGCCTCAGCTCCTAATACGCCACCGGGTGCGGCCGCCCGACGCCACAGTACAAAAGCCCATTCTTGGTCACATCGTCCGGCGAATAGATGTTGCGCAGGTCGACCACGACCGGTGTCGCCATGGTCGCCGACAGCGCCTTTAAATCGAGCGCGCGGAACTGCTCCCATTCCGTCACGACGACCAGCGCATGGCATGCCTTCGCACACTCATACGGGCTGTCGCAAAATGTAACGTTCTTGAACACCTTCCGGGCCTGATCCATGCCGACCGGATCGTAGACGCGGATCTCGGCGCCCATGTCTTGCAAGGCCGTGATCAAGGGAATCGACGGCGCGTCGCGCATGTCGTCGGTGTTTGGCTTGAATGTGACGCCAAGCACGGCGACGGACTTTCCGCGTAGATTGCCGCCGAACGCGTTGGCGACCTTGCGGGCCATCGCGCGCTTGCGTTGATCGTTAACGGCTACGACCGTCTCAATGATGCGGACCGGCGCCTCGTTGTCCTGGGCTGTCTTGATGAGAGCTATGGTGTCTTTAGGAAAGCATGACCCGCCAAAGCCCGGACCAGCGTGCAGGAACTTCATGCCGATGCGGTTGTCGAGCCCTATTCCACGCGCGACATCTTGAACATTGGCTCCAACTTTCTCGGCCAGGTCAGCGATTTCATTGATGAAAGTGACCTTGGTGGCGAGGAAGGAATTTGCCGCGTATTTGGTGAGTTCGGCCGTGCGCCGGTCAGTGTAAAGGATCGGCGAGGCATTGAGATGGAGCGGACGGTAGACCTCGCCCATGACCGTCCGGGCGCGTTCGTCGCTGGTGCCGATCACGATGCGGTCCGGGTGCTTAAAATCGCGGATGGCAGCCCCTTCCCGCAGAAATTCCGGGTTCGACACCACGGCGAATTCCGCGTCGGGCCGCGTCTCACGGATGATCGTCTCGACCTCGTCACCCGTCCCGACCGGCACCGTCGATTTGGTGACGATGACGGTGAACTTGTTCAGCGAGGCGGCAATATCCCTGGCTGCCGCGTAGACGTAACTGAGGTCCGCATGGCCGTCGCCGCGCCGCGACGGCGTGCCAACCGCAATGAAAATGACCTCGGCATCTTTTGTGGCCTGCGCGATGTCCCCGACGAAGCTGAGGCGTCCCTGCTTCCGGTTCTGTGCGACCAGTTCATCCAGCCCGGGCTCGAAAATGGGAATTTCACCGGCATTGAGTGCCTCGACCTTGGCCGTATCGGTATCGACGCAGACGACCTGATGGCCGAAATCGGAAAAACACGCGCCGGATACCAGGCCGACATAGCCGGCTCCGATCATTGCTATACGCATTGAGAATTGCCCCGATGTGATGGCCGCCGCATGAGCGGCAGTTTAGGTGCTGGGTTTAGCGGATGGCGTTTTGCAGGACGGCCTGGCCGTTCATGCGGAAGGGAAAGAAGAAGAAATTATTGACGTACGATCGCCCTGCCTTGCGGCCGCCATCGGACTGGAGCGCCGTTGGATTCTGAAGACGAACGGAGTCGAAATTCTCGACAGGGTGTACGCGGCCGTCGTCGAGAAAAAAGCCACGATACGAACGCTCTTTGAAGAAATCGAATACCGACCTTGTGGCATTGCTGCGATGCCGGTCTTCCGCTTCGACAAGGAAGATCGGCTGGCAGCGGTCGATCAGTCCGCAAGCACCATGGAGCGTCCTCAACTCATGGCCTTCCACGTCGATTTTAACGAACGCAACCTCATCCTCGACCACGGCATCGAGGCGCGCGGTCTTGACTGGCCGCGAGTGAAGCGAGACTGCCGAAGGATCGTTGTCTCCACCGAGATCAAGCGATGCGAGACCATAAACCGGCCCGTTGTCGCCCTCGGGAATGAACAATGCGGTATGCCCTGCCCGGTCCGAGCATGCGATTTCCTGCACGATCGTGTTCGGCGTCGACGTTCGCCGCAGCAGCGACGCCATTTCATGCGACGGCTCGAATGCATGAACGCGGTTCGAGAGTTTGGCGAGCTCGCGTGTGTAAAGTCCGCAATTTGCGCCGACATCGACCGTGATCGAATCTCGCGGAATCATTTTGTGCAGGTAGAGCAGTTCGCGTTCGGCGGATTTTGGCCGCCGCGTAAAATGCCAGCGGAGCCATAGCTCTGGAAATGCCTCTTTCACAGCCCGCTTGGTCGCGTGGGTCACTTGCATGTTGGGTCCTTTGCTGCATCAGACGCGGGCGTAGATGTCTTGCACGCGGACGATGTCGTCCTCACCGAGGTAAGCGCCGGACTGTACTTCGATGAGGTTGAGGGGGACTTTCCCCGGATTTTCGAGCCGGTGCATACAGCCGAGCGGAACGAAGATCGATTCGTTTTCCCGGAGCAGGATTTCCTCGTCATCGCGGGTCACGATTGCCGTGCCATTGACGACGACCCAGTGCTCGGCGCGATGATAGTGTTTCTGCAATGAGAGTTTGGCGCCTGGATTGACGGTGATGCGCTTCACCTGAAAACGCTCACCGGCATGGATCGATTGATAATAACCCCAGGGACGATGGACGTTCGGTGTCTGCGTTGCCGATTGGTGCCCATTCGCCTTGAGGCGCTGGACAAGCTTGCCGACATCTTGATCGCGGCCGCGGGTGGTGACCAGCACAACATCAGGTGTCGCCGTGATGACAAGATTCTCGACGCCGAGAGCAGCCACCAGCGGTCCCTCCCCGCGCAGATAACACCCCTTGCTGTCTTCCGAGACGACATCGCCGATCTCGACGTTCTCTGCGGTGTTCTTGGTGGCGACGCTCCATAATGCTGACCAGCTTCCGATGTCATTCCATTCGAAATCCGCGGCGACAACAGCACCGTGTTTGGTATGCTCCATCACCGCATAATCGATCGAGATTGCGGGCGCGCTAGCAAATGCCGTCTCGTCGAGGCGAAGAAAATCGAGATCCGTTGTTGCGTCGGCGATTGCGCGGCGGGCAGCGTCCAGAACCTCTGGCGCGTACGTCTGCAATTCCTCAATCAATTGCCGTGCGGGCAGCAGGAAGATGCCACTGTTCCACAGGTATCTGCCATCTGCCAGATAGGCCTCGGCCGTCGTCGCGTCAGGCTTTTCGACAAATCCCGATACCGCATGGGTGCGAGACTCGTTTGAGAGTTCCTCGCCTGCACGGATGTATCCGAACCCGGTTGCCGGATGGGTTGGGCGCATGCCGAACAGTACCAGCCTGCCGGACTGCACGGCGTGCAGTCCTTCTTCGACTGCCTGTAGGAATGCTGTGCGATTGCCGATCCAGTGATCGACCGGTGTTGCCAAGATGATTGCGTCAGGGCTGCGTTCCATCGCGATCAACGCTGCAACGGCCACCGCTGGGGCCGTATTCCGTCCTAGTGGCTCAAGGATGATTTTGGCGTCGTCGATGCCCGCTTCACGTAGCTGTTCGCCAATAGCAAAGCGGTGTTCGGCATTGGCTATCACCATTGGGTTTGAAAACATGGCCTTGTCGGCAGTTCGCATGGCTGTCTGTTGCAGCAGCGTCTTCTCGCCGAGAAGGGACAGAAGCTGTTTGGGATAGGCCTCCCGGGAAAGCGGCCACAACCGTGAACCCGTGCCCCCGGACAAAAGTACAGGCACGATGAGTTTATCTGTTGGCGTCATGACCGCCCCCTCTGTTGCGATTGAAAACGTGAAAGGTTCGATCAGTACCCGCTGCCGGAGATGAACTCGCGGCGCACCGTGCGCAGGATGATGGCGACATCCAAGCGTAAGGACCATTTTTCGATGTAGTCGAGATCGTAATCGATCCGCAAAATCGCATTGTTGGCTTCTGCCGTGCTGCCGCGGCAGCCGCTCACTTGCGCCAGGCCGGTGATCCCGGGACGCGCGATATGTCGTTGGAAGTAATAAGGCACCAGATCCTCATAGAGAACGTCGGCAGCTAGCATGCCCGGTACATGCGGGCGTGGACCGACGAGCGACATGTCGCCCTTGATGACATTGAGAAGTTGCGGGATCTCGTCGAGGCTGGTTTTGCGCAGGATTTGCCCTACCCGCGTGACACGCGGATCGTCCTGCACGGTTTGTCTCACGCCTGTGCGGTCGCATAAATCCGTGCGCATCGAGCGGAATTTGTAAATCCTGAAGCGCCGGTTGCGGTATCCGTAGCGATATTGATGAAACAGGATTGGCCCCGGCGAACTCACCTTGATCGCGATCGAAATGACGATCAGCATGGGCGCGAAGAACAACAGCGTCAGGCTTGCCACCGTAATGTCGAAGGCGCGCTTGGAAAATGCCGCAGCGGGTTCTCGCCGGGACAGCCTTCTCGAGTGCTTTGCTCTGTAAGTACCGTGGCCGACATACTCGACGGGGCGCGCGGAAATGTAACGCCTGTTTTTCCACAGGGAGGCGACATTACTGTCCTGATTGTCGTAACGGGCCGTGGCGGTCGAAACCATCGCTCGGGGTCTCCGTGTTTCTCTGTGAAGCACTCGCAACTGCGAAACGAAGGCGGCGCAAACAATTCGAAGCATCAACTTGGATTCAAAGTTTTCGTAACTTCTTGAGCAAATTACGGCGAGCGATGTAATTGATCATGACATCGTTGCGTCGCGACATGGGCGATATCGTGCGTTGCGAAAATTTTGGTTTGAGGAGAGCGCGTTACACGAGACACAGAATCGTTCCGTTGCGGAATTGTAGCAACAGTCATGCGCTCAGTGGGATGCTGGAAGTATCTTAAAGAATTTGCACCTTGCGCGACGTCCTACATGCGAACCGGAAGTCTCGACGTCGATAATTCTCATTCACAGAAAGCTAATAAGCGCTGTTTATTACATAATGTGAGTGTCAAGCCTTGAAAGCGACGCCGAAAGCGATGACAGGACTTCCAAGAGAGAAAGAAGCGGACGAATCGCTTTCGTTTCCATCGACAGCACGAGAGCCTGTGATGCTTTCTCATGGGATGGATGAACCACCTTTGCGTGAGGGGCGCGACCAAAAATTACGAAATCGACTGATCTTGGCGAACATCGTGGCCTGGATTGTGATTGCTTTTGCGGTTCGCTATTTCTTTTTCTAGCTGGCGTTCAATCTGGTAAACAATCCGTTCATTTCTTGTGCGCATTGGAATTTATCGGTGATCCGTCAGCACGATCTAGTCGAGCCAAGATTTTCAAACCCTGCGCTTCCGCCTGACACACGGATTTATGCCGTTGGCGATATTCACGGCCGCGCAGACCTTCTGAATGATGTTATCCGACGGATAGAGGAAGATATCGCCCGACGTCCAGTCGCCCATGTGTTTGAAGTTTATGTCGGCGATTATATTGATCGCGGATCTCAATCAAAGAAGGTGATCGAAACGCTTGCATGGCGACTTGCTCAAAAGCGTGCAATATGCCTGCGTGGCAATCACGAAGCGCTGCTGGAATCATTTCTCGCTGATCCAGCCGGGCTTTACGCTTGGCTGCATGTTGGGGGATGGCAGACACTGGAATCCTACGGGTTGTCGCAAACAGACATGGGAGCGTCAGAGTTTCAAATCCGTCGACGTCTGCTCAACTATTTTCCGAAAGCTCATCGCATCTTCCTCGATTGCCTCCTCAACAGTTTTTCTTGCGGAGATTTTCTGTTTGTTCACGCCGGACTTCGCCCCGGTATTCCGTTGACGCAGCAATCCAAGCATGACCTTCTTTGGATTCGTGACGAATTTCTGAATTTCAAACAAAGTCACGGCCCGCTTGTCGTGCATGGGCACACACCGGCTCGTCATCCCGAGTTATTGCCGAACAGAATAAACATCGATACCGGCGCATGGATGTCCGGTGTTCTCACTTGCATTGCCATCGAGGGATCGAAGATCGTAGTGCTATAGCAGGGAACCAGGCTCCACATGGTTTCGCCAAAATTTGTCCGGTAACTGTCGCCGTTTATTTCCCAATGCTTCGGAGACAGATGATGAAGTTCCGCATTTCCTTGCCGCGAATGTCGTTGTTCATTTTCGCGGCATTTTCCTTTTCTCTTTTTACATTGAATGCTCACGCGCGGGCGGAAACATCCTTCTCGCCTTCCGGTCCTTACCTTCTTGGCCCCAACGATAAAGTCCGGGTCAAGGTGTATGGCGAGCCTGACATCACCGGCGAATATGAGGTCGATAGCAACGGCAGCGTGTCGATTCCGTTGGCAGGGCGTGTTCAAGCTGTCGGCAAGACCACCAAACAACTTGAAGGTGCTATTCGTGCGGCTCTTGCGAAAGGCATCGTGCGCGAGCCTCGTGTCAATGTCGATGTTGCGACCTATCGTCCCTACTACATCTTGGGCGAAGTGAAGAACAGCGGTGAATATCCCTACAAGGTAGGCCTCACCATCATGGACGCTGTTGCAGCTGCAGGTGGATTCACCTATCGCGCCAACGAGCACAAAGTATATTTGCGCCGCGCGGGCGTCGGTAGAGAGGAAGAATATACGCTTGACGCGCCTGTCCTTGTTTATCCTGGCGACAACATTCGTATCCCGGAGCGATATTTCTAGCGCGCGCGTACACCGCGCATTGCCACGCGAGTATCGTTGTGTGGCCATACTCTCGTCCCTTTGCCGTAATCTTCTTCCGCACCGCGAAAACTTTCTCTGGCGTGGTGCGTTAAGAACAGGATTTGTCAGCGAGGAATCATCTCATGGCAAATGAGACGTCTGACACAAGCGCTTCACCAGTCACTGCATGATGGCGTAACGCCGTCCATAAACGTGGGCAGCCATGTGTAGCGTGTTCCCCGCAAGGGCTGAGTAATGAAATGTATTCGAGCAGGTTCGATTTCCGATGCTCTTGTCATCCGTGCAGTGTTGGCGATCTCAGGGGATCGGACTGTCTGCTTCGTCGCGACGACAACGGCATTTTTCTTGCTGTTCGTCTCGCATGCTCATGCTCAAGCCGTTCCGCTCAACTTTGACACTGTGGCGCCGCCCTGGAACGCCCTTCAGGTGTTCGAATCGTCGCCACTTCCGGATTTCCGTGATCCGAGCAGTGCCGATCCGGTTCCACCGGAGGATATGCCGGTGAAAAAGAGACAGCAGCCCGGCTACGAGCCTGTTGGTATTCGTTACGGCTCATGGATGTTCAATCCGGCGCTCACCAGCGGCGGATTCTTCGACAGCAACGTCTTTTCCTCGAATACGACGAAGAATTCAGATTTTGCTGCCGTTATTCAGCCGACGCTGCGTGCGCATACACTGTGGGAGCGCCATGGCATCGACCTGAAGCTCGATGCGCAATCGATGATCTATAGTCAGTTCTCGAGCCTGAATCAGAACAATATCAACCTGAAGGGAAGCGGCTGGTATGACGTTGCACGCGATCTCAAGGTGTTGGGAAGCTTCCAAGTCGCTCATCTGAATGAGGGGGTCGGGACACTAAGTTCGCCGGTCAATGCGGTCGCGCCGACGCCGTATAATCTGTATTCGGGTGATGTCGCTGTTCGCAAGGAATTCAACCGGTTGGCGTCTTCCGTTGGCGTGGGGGTTAAGTCCTACGACTATCAATCGACGCGTGCGCAGGACGGCAGCATCATCAATCAGGACGGACGTGACGGCCAGATCTATACTGTTCACGGCCGCCTCGATTATGCTTTCTCACCTTTCCTTGGCTGGTTTGCATCACTTGAGGGCAACGAACGTCGGATTCGCGGCACGCCTGGTCATACGCTGGATTCCGACGGCTATCGTGCCCTCTCAGGCATAACGCTTGGGCGCGCGAATCTGCTGAGTGGCGAAATCGGCGGCGGCTATGTCAGTCAGCGGTTTGACGACCCCACTATCGGTACGATCTCAGGACCGTCCTATCACGCAAGCTTGCTGTGGCGGCCGACCCGCCTGCTCGACATTCACGCCAAGGCTGAGCAGCTTGTAACGGAAACGTCCGAGACTAGCTCCAACGGCGTGCTCGCCAACGCATTTCAAGTGGGTGCGGACTACGAGTTGCTGCGCAACGTCGTGATCTCATTAGCCGGTGGATACGAGAACGACAGGTTTTTCGGGCAGACGCGGAAGGACACGGTTACGTCGACCGACGCCCGCATCAAATACATGCTCAATCGCTTCGCTTCGGTGTCGGTCTATCACCGCTACACCGACCGCAAGAGCGACATTCCGGCATTCAGCTACGAAAAACATCTAGTGGGGATTAATGTTACAGCGCAATTCTGATGAACTCGTCGCTCCTCGGGCGGAACAAATCGGCATGGCTGTTGAAGACGCGGCGGGTCCTACCGTTGATCTCCGCGAGATTGGTCGCATTCTCCGCCGGCGTTGGCGAGCCATCGCCTATGTTGCGGCTGCGCTCGTCGGCGTCGCCCTGCTCTATGTACTGCTGGCCACGACACGTTATACAGCGACATCAACGGTCGTGATCGATCCTCGACATGCGAATGTCACCGATACAACGCAGCCTGTTCTTTCGAGTTACGGGACTGACGATGCGACTATCGAGAGTCAGGCCCTACTTATCCAATCGGTTGCCACGCTTCAACGGGTGGTCGACAGACTCAAGTTGACTGAAGATGAAGAATTCTCTCCGAAGCCTGGGCTTCTTGATCCGATCAAGCACGTTATTGGCAGTCTGTTCAGTAGCGAAAGCAACGAGGCGGTACCGGACGATGCAGCGCAGACCCGGTCCGTCGATATACTGCGAAAGCAGCTCAAGGTCGTCCGTCAGGGAACGACCTTTCTGGTGGATATCAATGTCAGTTCAAAGTCTCCCCGCAAGGCCGCATTGATCGCGAACGCGATTGCGGATGCCTACCTTGAAGAGCAGGTCCGCACCAAGTTCGACGTGACACGCACCGCCGCGAAGTGGCTGAACGGGCAACTTGATTCATTGAAAGCCCGCGTTGTGGCTTCCGAGAAGGCGGTCGAAGATTTCCGCGCGGCTAACAACCTTGCTGTATCTCAGGGGGTTACCCTCAACGACCAGCAGATTACTGATCTGAACAACAAGCTTATAGCTGCACGGTCCGAGACGGCTGAAGCACGGGCCAAGTTCGAGCAGGTGCAGCAACTCTCTAAATCCGGCAACGATCCAGGCGGCATCAATGCAGCCATTTCTTCCGACATCATCACCAAGCTGCGGACGCAATACGCAGACATTGCCAAGAATGAGGCGGATCTGACGAGCAAATACGGTCCTCGTCATCCACTGGTGGCTAGTGTGCATGCGCAACTCAAGGACACGCAGCGGCTGATCGATCAAGAAATCAAGCGTATTCTACAAAGCACGGCTCACGATTACGAGGTGGCAAAATCGCGCGAGAAATCGCTGCAGGACAGCCTAGACCAGTTGCAGAATGTTTCGAGCGAATCCGGGCAGGCTCAGGTCCGCCTCCATGAATTGCAGCGCGAGGCTGAAGCCAATCGCACACTTTATGAATCCTACCTGGCGCGTGCCAAGGAGACGTCCTCGCAGGAAAGTCTGGAGATGCCAGATTCGCGGATCGTCACGAAGGCCTCCGTTCCTCTCAAGCCCTCTTCCCCGAAGACACCACTGATCCTGGCGCTTGCCATCGTTCTTGGCGGCGGAGGCGGGTTGGTTCTGGCGCTACTGGTCGATTACCTCGACAGCCGGATCAAGACGTTGGAGCAGGCTGAAGTGGTCTCAGGTGTGCCTGCGCTTGCCGCCATTCCTCGGATCGGCGCACGTGAACTCGCTAGCCGTGCCAAGCGAGGGCGTTTCGATCTCAAGGGTTATGACCCCGCCATCATGCGGCTGCTCCCGCCATCTCTACAGCCACCCTTGATGCGCTATGCCATCGAGGAACCCGGCACCTTTTTTGCCGAGGCGATCCGGGCGGCGCGGTTGTCCATTCAGCGTGTATTGCGGACGCAATCCGCAAAAGTCGTCCTCGTGACATCCGCACTTGACAGCGAGGGCAAGACGACATTTTCCTCGAATCTCGCGTTGTCGTTCGCATCGCTTGGCGTCAAAACGCTCCTGATCGACGGTGACTTGCGCAACCCGGGATTGACGCGTGCGGTCAGTCCACGTGCAAGTGCCGGGCTGATGCAGGTCGCGACGGGGGAGATTCCACTCGAGCGGGCGATCCTGTTCGACCGTAGTTCAGGCCTGTCGATTTTACCAGCTACCGTTTGCGATAACGATAACACCATCACCGAACTGATGTTCTCCGAGGAGATCGCAACCGTTCTCGACCGGCTGCGCGTTCACTACGAACTCATCATCATCGACTCTCCGCCGCTGATTCCGCTCGTGGATGGACGCGCACTTGCGGAACTGGCAGATCGTATCGTACTTGCACTGGCGTGGGACCAGACGCCGAAGGAGGTTCTGCTTCATATGATGGAATTGCTCGAGCCGGTATCGGACCGGATTCTCGGTACGGTTCTCACTCAGGTCGATCTCAGTCGCCTACGCTTTTACGATTACTATCGCAGCTCGGCTTATTTGAAGCCCTATGTTGCTTCTGCGGCCGCAGCAGGTGAGGCGACGCGTTGAAGCCGCGTGCCGCAGCATTTGCGCGGCGCGGCCAAGCGAAGGCAGTCGCCCTTCCACGCTCTGCGTACCCTGGATTGCGCAGTCAGGGTATCGACCACTCGTCTACGGTCCACGCGCTGATCGAGGTCGCGATCGTTGGGCTGATGCTGCTGGCTGTGGTGGCGTTGCTTTGTCTTTCGTCATCCATGCTGACTAACCTGAAGGTGCATTACGTCACCAGCGGCGGGATTTTCCTTGAGAAGGTCCATGTCGCGAGTTATTGCGTTTTTGCGGCTTTCTTTCTCTGCCTGATCCGCCACGGCAAGCCGATCAACGAGCTTCTGGCGAGCCTCGCGGGCGCACGGCTGACGATGGTTCTGTTCCTGTGCTGGATCGCGCTGTTTTTCCAGATCGTCGTTCTGAGGCGGCCTTTTACGACCATTATTGATTCCCTCCTGCTGCCGCCGATGATCTGCCTCGTCGTTTGGCAACTGACGAATTCCCAGCGGCGCGTACTAGCCTGGGCATTTCATGCCGGTATCGTACTCAACGTCGTGCTCGGATATTACGAATACTTTTCCGGCCATCGGCTGATTCCGCTGACGGTCGGCAATATTTTGGTGCTCGGGGAATGGCGCTCATCGGCCCTGCTCGGGCATCCGCTGACTGCATCCGGCCTGATCGCCGCTTACGTCCTGGTGCTGGCCGTGAGGCCCGCGATTCTTCCTGCAATCCTCAGATTGCCGGTCATGGCATTCTGCTTTGTATCCTTGATGGTATTCGGCGGCAGGACGGCCTTGATGACGACGCTCGTCGTGATGGGATGCCTCGTCGGCTGGAAAGGCCTTCGCTTCACCTTTGGATATCGGATGTCGCTACTCGGCATCATCGCGGCCTTGTGCCTTGCCTCATTGCTCGCGGGTGCCGCGTTTGTGGCCTTCGATTCCGGAATCTTCGACAAGATGCTGCTGCGGTTTTCATCGGACAAGGGCAGTGCTCTCGCAAGATTTGCAACCCTGCATCTGCTTTCTTACCTCGACTGGATGGAACTCCTTCTCGGCGCCAGTCCGGACCGGATCACTGCACTGCAATCCCAGCTTGGACTGAACTATGGCATCGAGAATTTCTGGATATCGTGCATTACCCAGTTCGGACTCGTTCACGCCGTTCTGATGACGTTCGGTCTTTTGTGTTTCTTTATTGATCTGACCCGTAGATCGGATCGTGGTGTATGGCCGATCTATTTGTTGATGCTGATGATTGCAGCGAGCTCGGTCAGCTTTTCATCGAAGAACATTCAATTGGCTCAATTCGTCGCTCTCATCACGCTGCTCTTGCCGAATGAGCGACCAAAAATCGAGAATCATCAGTTCCAGAAAAATAGAATGCGGCCACGCTTTGCGCTGGCGCATGGAATCCAATGAGGTGTGCTGAATGACCATCTACGTGGATCATACCCATCTTGGGCGGCATGTGACCGGTCTTGAGCGAATTACGCTTGAACTATTTTCGAAAGAAGCTCTTGCACCGCTGCCGGTCATTCCTGTAACGGCGCGGGGAACGAGACAGATGATTATACGGCAGACGCTGGGGCTTCCCATGAAGCTCGCGGCGTCGAATTCGATTGTACTGTGCCCCGGATTTCCACCGAGTCTCCTTATGCGGCCATTCGCGTCGCGCGTTCTGCCCTATTTCCACGACGACTTTCTCATTTCCCGCCGTTCCGATCTTAATCGTCGCGCGCGGCTTTATATGGCCGCGCCATTCAAACTGGCACTGCAGAGTTATCCGCGGTTTCTGACCAACTCGGCGACAACGCGTGAGCGGCTGAGACAATATAGCCGCAGAGACGCCGAGATCATGCTCTACCGCCCGTCTGTACGGAACGTGTTTAATGTTTCAGACGATCTGCGTGCAGAGCGAGCCGTGGATGCTTCATCCATTCGGCTCATTGCGCTCGGCACCGTCGAGCCACGAAAGAACCTTGTTGCGGCGGGGCGGATCTTGATCGCGCTTCGTGCTCAGGGATTCGCCGGGGCCACGCTGGACGTCATCGGCAGGCGTGGTTGGGGGACGAATTGGGATCAACTCGCGCAAATACCAGGCGTCACGTTGCATGGGTACCAGTCAGTCCGCGGTGCCGCGGATCTTCTCGACAAGGCAGATGTCTTTATCTGTACGTCACACGATGAAGGACTGGGGCTTCCCCTGCTCGAAGCTCAATATAGCGGGCTGCCGATTGTGGCACCTGACGCTGACGTGTTCCGGGAAGTTTTGGGGCAATCGGGAATTTTCATCGATCCGGCCAATCCGAATGCCGCCGCAGCGAGTATCATGCGTCTTGTCGCGACGAACGACTGGAGGCGAATTAATGCGCGGCGGGCACGAGACAATCTGGCGCGGTGGAACAATCTCGCGCTATCCGATCGCGACAGCGTTCTTGACCTGATCGCGCAGATGGCGCGCAAGCGCTCGCGTGACGGAACGACGCTCGAAAATAGACCGGTTGCTACGCGCTGATCGTCTGAAATTATCCCGGAAGGTGAAAATGATGACGGCAGCAAGCAATCCCGCAGCATGGGCTAACGCTGTGGCAGTGCCTTCTTCAAAGGCGCGCGATGTCACGATCGACAACATGCGCGGGCTTGCGATCCTGATGGTAATCGGCATTCATTCACTGCCCCAACCGCTCGCCTCTGGCTGGGCGATCATGTTGGATGCCGCGTTGAGGCCATGCGTTCCGATCTTCCTCTTCGCATCGGGCATGATGTCCGCAGGCAAAACGGATATCCCTTTGGGGCGCCGTGTGACGACCGCGATCGTTCCCTACACAATCGCGTTTGGTGCCGCCTATGTCTACATGGCGCTGCATAACCCGCACATGGATCATCGATTGCATGTGACGTTCGCCCGGTTCGGATTGGCCTATGTGTTCGTGTATTACTATGTGTTCGTTTATGTGGGCTGTACCGTCACTCTCTGGCTTGTTCTTAAACTCGCTAGGCTAGTGAGAGGCGGCCGCGATAGCTTCGCGATGTTACTGGTTGCAGCTATCGGATTTGGTCTTTTGGTGGGTGCTTATCTTGATCCGCTGCTTGCGACGGTTGGTTTTTCCTTCTCCTTCATCGAAGAGGTGCGGATGCGGGACATACCGTTCTGGTTTGCGTTTCTTGCTTTGGGGCTGCTGGTCGGAACATTCCGGCTCAACGAAACTTTGCACGACCGAAGGACACTGTTGTTGGCGGCCGCCGCGGTTGCCTATGCAGCCTATGCCGCCGCCAGGCTGTGGAAGATCGGCGACGATGCCGACTATGATTCGCTGGCATTTTTCGGATATGCAGCCCTTGCCGCCTTGACGCTTCTCGCCTGGCGCCCAGCATTGGTTGCGCTCGCAGCGCTCGGTTCTGGCAGTTACTTCATCTATCTCTGGCATATTTTCATTGTCATGTTCTTGCGTGATCATGGCGTCTTCGATCGGTTCACGCCGCTTTTCGGATTTTTCATTACTTTTTCAGCGACAGCGGTGCTGATTGCCCTTGTGCTCACCTGCATCAGGCGCCTTGCTCGGGGCAGGATGCTGCGTTGGGTCGGAGCCTGATCATGCTGTTGCGACATACCCTGCTTTATCTTCCTGCCCAGGTGATCGGTCCGCTGTTCCAGCTTCTGGCAATGATCGTCTGGACGCATGTCGTTAGCGATCACACGCTTGGCGTCATCACGCTGGTGACGGCGACGCATGAGCTGCTGCAGATCGGTTTTTTGTCCTGGTGGTCCCAATATGCGCTTCGGTTTTTTGGCCGCTACGAGAGTGCAGGTGAAGAGCAGCGATTCTATGCGACCGAAAGCTTCGTCATTCTGGCATCCGTGGTCTTGCAGAGCTTTGCGATTGTGGGCGTAGTACTGGTAGTCATCGCGCCCAATGCAAGCCCGTTCCTTCTCGTCGCCAGTGTCGGCTACGTGATATCTCGCACGCTAAACCTCTATATTGGCGAGCGCGCGCGGGCGCGCCACCAGATCGGAATCTATTCCATCCAGCAGATTATCGGCCCCTCGGCCGGATTACTGCTTGGTCTTCTTCTGATCCATCTGTTCGGCCCGATGCCGGAATGGCCGCTGAGTGGCTATTTCATCATGCAGCTTATTGCTGCAATTGTTGTGCTACCGTCCATCGGATACAGCACCCGCTTATGGCCGATCGATCGCGAGATTTTTCGCCATGCTTTGCATTATGGCGTTCCGATCATCATCGGCGGTGGGCTGGGTTGGGTTGGCCTCAACGCATCGCGATTTATCCTCAATGACGTGCTGGGCGTTGCCGCGGCTGGCCTGTTCGCCGTCGGCTATGGGCTCGGCCAGCGCGCTGCCGCGGTTGCCGCCATGCTGGTCACGGCCGCGGCTTTTCCACTTGCCGTGAAGCATATGGAGCAAGGCGGCAGCAAAGCCGCCATGAACCAGCTTGTCGACAACAGCGCGCTTCTGTTCGCGATTCTTGTTCCAAGCATTGCCGGAATCTACTCGCTTCGCGTGGAGATCGTGCATCTATTGATCGCGGCTCCGTTTCAGGCAGCAACGCTGGCGATTCTGCCGCTATCCGCGCTGGCGGGCTCCATACGTAACCTCCGCGCGCATTTTGGCGATCAGGTCTTTCTGCTGCACAATCGGACGCGATTGATGGTGGTGGTATCGTCCATCGATGCGGTCGTCACCGTGGTTTTGAGCGCGATCTTTATCCATCGCTGGGGCTTGGTCGGTGCCGCCGCGGCAACGGTCGGGTCAGCCTGCGCTGCAGCTACGGTCAGCTTCGTTATCGGCTTTACGAAATTCGGCCTGACGCTGCCGGTGTCGCATCTCCTGCGATCCGGAATTGCGACCGTCCTGATGATGGTCGTACTGCATCGTCTGCCGGAGGCCGCGAACTTTGCTGGCCTCGCCCTCCACATCACGATTGGCGCCGGTGTCTATGCTGCGGCGCTTGCCATTTTCTATGCGCGCAGTCTGTTTCAGTTGTGGATCGTCCGCGCGCATCAACCTTTGCAGAGTTAGTCATACTTTGCGCGAGTTAGCGAATGCCCGCTGCATCGCGAACCAGAGAGGCTTCTTCTGCAGGTTTGCGTCATAGGGCAGCGGCCGCGGCATGCGGGTGGCGGACGGATCCTTCTTTTTGGCGATATCGGTATAGAATGAGTAATTGTCGGCCAGTTCCCAGGCAATTACCGCCTTGACGCGTGGAATTTTAAGAATGTTGTCGAGAAATGTCTCCGCCGTCTTTGCAACCATAGCGTCGCGAGCGGATACGTCATCCGGGAAAGTATCATCCCGGACGTCGAATTCCGTAATGTAGATGTCTACTCCAAGCTCGCTGAGCTCGTGAACGAAATCGATGAATCGCACAGGATCGTGCGGGTATCTTGGTTGTAGATGTCCCTGTAGGCCGACAACATCGAGGCGAACGCCGGAATCTTTCAGTCTCTTTACGAGATCGAGCAGTCCCGTGCGTACCGCGATCCCAAGCGTATCGTCGCGCTCGGTCTGCGCTTCATTGAGGACAAATTTGGTGGTTTTGTCGACGGCGTCAGCGCGCTCGTAAGCGCGGCGGATATAGTCCGTTCCGAACGCATTGTACCAGGGGCCCAATCGATATCCGCCAGGTGCCTTGTGACCAGGCCAGAATGGCTCGTTGACGATATCCCACGATTGCAGTTTGCCGACATAGCGGCCGACAACTTCTTCAATATAGCGGTCGAAAAATAAGCGCCGCTCGTCGGTCGACATGTTGCGCACCCATTGTGGGACCCATTCATTCCAGATGACGCAGTGGCCGCGCATGGGAATGCGATTCGTCGCGCAGAATTGCAACAGTTTATCTGCTGCTTCAAAATGCATTGCGCCCGACTGTGGCGCAATGCTGCCCATCTTCAAGGCAGTATCAGTTGTGATGATACGTGTTTGCGAGGTGTAAAGATCGCGATATCCGATATCGTGATCGATTGCTGCGCTTGCAGCCGCGCCGAACATCACATTCTTGCTTTTTGCGACATCACCAAGGCTGTCTGTGAGAGCTGCGCGTGAATCTCTTCCGCACAATAAGGCAATCGCCGTACCAGATAGCGTTGCGATTGTATCGCGTCGCGTGATGTGTTGCATGAATGCTTTTCCTGACGTGGTGAGAAAAAATATTTGAGCATCGCCACGCTTGCGTCGCATTGGTCCATTTTGATGACGTTGAACATCGAGATCGATCTTCGATGTTTGTTCTCGCTCCTGCGTGTTCGTGCGCACGTACCGACAAATCGTTATCAGGGATCGGCATGTTGGACACGTCTTTGGCGCGCTCGCGCCACAATCTCACCGTCGATGGTATCTCCATAAATGTTCCATCAATGTCGGATGCTGTTACATTCGTGATTGATGCCGCGCGACGCGGGGAAAAATTCTCTGTTTGCACACTCAATCTCGACCATGTCGTGCAACTCGAACGGCGCGCTGATTTTCGTAACGCTTATCGCCGCGCGAAGTTCGTGACAGCGGATGGATTCCCAATTGTGTTATTGAGTAGACTTCTCGGAACTCATGTCCAGCGCACAACCGGTGCCGATCTAATCGAGCCGCTCTGCGCAGAAGCGCAGAGACGGCACCTGTCCATCTTTTTGTTGGGCTCGAACAACATCACGCTTGCGGAAACCGCTAAGGCCCTTTCGCAGCGTTACAAAGGCATCCGTTTCGCGGGTTTCTTTTCGCCCGGTCCGGATTTCGACCCCTATTCGCAGGAGGCGGATTTCGCAATCGAAAGCATTCGTCGCTCGGGAGCGCGGTTGTGTTTTCTGGCGCTCGGTGCGCCGAAACAGGAGGTGTTTGCCGCGCGTTGCCTCGACCGTCTAGACGGCACGGGCTTTCTGTGTATCGGCGCGGGCCTCGACTTCATTGCCGGAACACAGCGGCGCGCGCCGACGATCACGCAAAAGATCGGCCTCGAGTGGGCTTGGCGAATGCTGAAGAACCCCAGACGCCTCGGGCCGCGCTACGTCAAATGCATAGCGGTCGTTCCGAAGCTATTCGTCAAGACGCTCCCTCAAATCATCAGTTCGCGCACAAGGACGACCGCATGACATCAAACGTGACCCTTGCCCAACGCGCGCGAAACACCCGCCGCCGTTATCAGATTTGCCTGGTTCATCCGTTCGATCCGCGCGGCCAGAAGGTCGGGGGCCTGGAAACCTATATTCGTGATTTCATCACGTTTCATCCATCGGATACGGACCTTTTGTTTATTGGTGTCGATTCCATCGGCGATCTTGAAATCGGAAAAATCCGCCGCCTCTCCTTCCGTGGCCGCCAGTTCGATTTTATGCCGATCCTGCGCTACTCCGACGAGCAGGCGCGCGAAGCGGCAAAAACCATCCGTTCGTCGTTGACCGGCCAGTTCTTCATAGCCCTGTTGCGGAATTTCCGGGCGATCGCACACCTGATACGGGCGCGGAAATGTAGCATTGATCTGAGGCGTGTAGAGTTCTCATGGCTTCCGGTCATCCTGCGCCTGCCCTTCGTGCAAATGCTGCACGGAGAAGGCGCGCCGAAACTGAAAATGGATTCGTTACTGCGCAAATATTCGTTCGTGCACAATGCTAGCGAACGATTTGCGATTGCTGCCAGCGAGAAATTTCTTTGCGTCAATCCGTTTATTACGGAACGTCTGCAGAAGACCTACCCTAACCAGAAAGCAAAAATCGATACACTGTGGACCTGGGTGAATACCAACATCTTCCAGCCACAGCCATTCCCCTCGACGAATCTGCCGTTCCGCGTGATCTTCGCGGGCCGTCTCGACGAGTTCAAACAACCGCCTCTGATGTTCAGGACCATCGCGCGGCTGCGCGAGAGGCTCAATGGAAACATGGAATTTCACTATGTCGGAACCAGCGATCCAACTCGGTTTGCCGAATTTGACGACATCGCGGACATCACCACCCGCCACGGGTTCAAGGACGCCATCGGAATGGCGGCAACTATAGGATCGGCTCATGCGGGAATTTTAACTTCGGAATTCGAAGGTATGCCCCGTTGCGTGCTTGAGACGCTTGCCATCGGCCGTCCGGTCGTCGCGGTGCATTTGCCACAGCTCGAGTCGGTCATTCACGACGGCACAAGTGGTTATCTGGTGCGGCGTGAAGGCTCGCCTGACGATATGGCGGAGATGCTTGTGAAGCGTTTTCTTGCAGTCCGAGATCATATCGCCAATGGCGAGATGCAGCCGGAAACGGTCGCCGCGTCGATCGAGAACTTCACCCCGGGCACCCAACTGGCGCGCGTGTTCCACTATCACCAGGAAATCCAGAACGCGCGCCATCCGCTTGTCATGGCGTAACGTTACGAGGGGTTGCCGTGAAAATTCTACTGCTGACCAGTGAATTCACGCCAGCGAATGGCGGAATCGGTACATATGCGCGCGAGATCGCCGCTGCGGCCTGGGAGCTTGGTGCCGAGGTCACTGTCGTTGCGCCGGATTATTGCGATCGGACGAATGACAGCGAATTCCCGTTCAGGGTGTCGCGCTTTCATGGCGGCCTGCATTCCATGCGCGATCTGCCGGCCAAGATTAGGCTGGTCCATGCTGAAACCGCCAAGTCGTATTACGACATCGTTCATGCAGCAGATTGGCCGTTCTTCATTCCTGTGGCAATGTCGCGCCACCAGATCAACGGCCGGATGATGATGACCGTGCATGGCACGGAGATCAACGAAACTCAGACGCCGCTCAAGCGGCTCGCCATTCGTGGTGCTGGTGTGTTCGGCCCCCGCGCGGAGGTTGTCGCGAACAGCGGATTTACCCGCGACCTCTTCTGCGAGCGCTTTCCGGTCAGTCGGGCGCAGATCAATGCGGTGCCACTCGGTGTCTCCGATTTCTGGTTTGGCCCGCGCAAACGCCGATCACGGGCGCGCTGGCAGTATGGAATCGAATCGAACCGCATCGCGATGGTGACGGTCGCTCGCATCACCCGGCGCAAGGGGCATCACCTGACCCTCGCGGCGCTTGAGCGATTGCCCGATCACATTCGAAACTCCGTCACATGGCTGGTGGTGGGGCCGCCGGGTGAATCCGACCACGTCCGGGAGTTTCGTGAGATGGTGGATCAGTCACCATGCGACATTCGCCTGCTCGGCGCTTTGCCGGATGAGGAAATCCGGGATCTCTATTCCGGTGCCGATTTCTTTTGCCTGACCGGCGCGCCAGATTCATCGGGCCGGGTCGAGGGATTTGGTCTTGTCTATCTGGAAGCTGCGGCTTGCGGACTACCAAGCGTGGCATCGGCAATCGGCGGCGTTCCCGATGCGGTGATGAATGGAACGACTGGCCTGTTGACGGAGGCAGAGCCGAACGCCGTGGCTGAGGCGATTTCGCGGATGGTTCTGGACAGCGGCTTGCGGATTGGTCTTGCGAATGCCGCGAAGATGCATGCCCATGAGATGTCGTGGCGTCGCTGCGCGGGCGAAACCTATGGTCTGCCCTATACCACCCTTTCTCATCCGGCGTCCGGAGACAGGCTGATCAGATTGGCACCTATGTTTGAGGATGCGGCGGATGCGCGGCACCCTCTGGTGCATTGAGCCATGCGAAGATTGCTGTTTGCGTGCGTTGCGGCTTGCATCGGCTGCCAGTCGGCACTGGCGGCCGACGGCTGCATGAGAAGCCGGGAGTATCTATTGGGCGGCATGGCGGGCGATCTGGCAATGCCGGTCGCGGCCTATGCCAATCTGTTCAAGATTTGCTCCACCACAGCAGTGATGCCGAATGTGAAAAATGCCTACATCCTCAAGGATGGCGGCATCGCAGTTACGCCCAAGCAGGATACGGTTGCGGCAACCGCCGCCACATTGTCGCAATTCTGCGAATCCAACCCGCGTGCCACACTTCGTTTCCTCACCAAGCGGGATTTGAAATTGAGCCGGTCGATCCTCGATATCGTCAAAATATCATCGACATCCGCGACGCCTTGCAAGACGCTCAAGGGGCTGAATTAGCGGCTATCCCCTCCAGAACCCGATTCGTCCCCTTGCGTTGACTGGGGTGTTGTCCTACGGGGCGCATTTACGCTGAGATACTGTTTGAGGTCCGATGGCCAACATCGATCGTTTGCTGTGTTGCCCGCGCTGTCACTCGGAACTCCATCTCAGTGAGACGCCTATTCGCTGTTCCGGAGCGGATTGCGTGTTTTCAAAAACAGGTTTTCCGCGCGCGGCGGGTCAACCCGTTCTCATCGATTTCGAGCGCAGCATTTTTGAGCGCGCGGCTTATGAGGACGATCGCGGATCGATTTTTGATCGGGATGATACCGGGCGAGGATGTACGCTACGCCTGCGACGGATGCTGACCGGCCCCAACCCCGTCACGCCGGAGAAATCGAAGGAGATGATCCGGGTTCTCGAGCGTAAAACACGAAGATCTATCGTGCTTGTGATCGGCGGCGGCGCGATCGGCTCCGGCGCCGACCCGCTTTATAACACACAAGGCATCCAGATCGTCGGCACCGATGTTTATGCGTCAACCAACACGAACGTCGTGGCCGATGGACATTTTCTGCCGTTCCAGAACGAGACTTTCGATGCCGTCTGGATTCAGGCGGTTCTCGAGCACGTGCTCGATCCACCGGCCGTCGTTGACGAAATCCATCGCGTGCTGAAGCCCGGCGGCATCGTTTACGCCGATACGCCATTCATCCAGCAAGTGCACGAGCAGGCTTATGACTTCACGCGGTTCACCTTGAGCGGCCATCGTTGGCTGTTCCGGCGTTTCGAGGAAATCGATTCCGGTGCTGTGGGCGGTGCGGGCAAGGCGCTGGTCTGGTCGATCCGCTATGTCGTACTGTCGCTTGGATTAAATACGCGCGTTGCAACGCTCGTGGCGCTGCCGTTCTTCTGGCTGCGGTTCATCGACTATTTTGCAAAGCCCGGCCTCAAATCCGATGCGGCAAGCGGTGTCTTCTTCTTCGGACGACGCTCCGAGACAGAACTGATCGCCAAGGATATGCTGCGCTATTACGCAGCCAAGCATCCGCGTTGAGAAAGGTTGCTCAGATTGTTTTATATTTTTCCCATCCAGTGGCGCGCAATCGACATGCCGGGCATTCGCCGCAGCCGTAACCCCAGTCATGCAGCGCGCCACGCTCGCCGAGATAGCAGGTGTGCGAATGCTGAACGATCAGGTCGACCAGTGGATCGCCGCCAAGTTCATGCGCCAGCGCCCATGTCTGCGCCTTGTCGCGCCACATCAGCGGGGTGTGCAACTCGTAGTCACGGCCCATGCCTTGGTTGAGCGCAACGTTCAGTGACTTGATCGTTTCATCGCGACAGTCGGGGTAGCCGGAATAATCCGTCTCGCACATGCCGCCGACGATATGACGAATCCCGCGCCGATAGCCGAGTGCGGCCGCGAAGGTGAGGAACAGAAGATTGCGACCGGGCACAAAAGTGTTGGGCAGACCATCCTCTTCCATCTCGATCGCGATATCACGCGTCAAGGCGGTATCCGAAATCTCGGCCAGCGTTGGAATGGCGAGCGTGTGCGTCTCGCCGAGCTTCGCTTTCCATTCAGGCTTGAGCTGTTTGAAACCTTCGATCAGGGTTGCGCGACATTCCAACTCGATGGCATGGCGCTGGCCATAATCGATGCCGAGCGTTTCGACGCGCTCGAAGCGGGATAACGCCCACGCGAGACAGGTCGCGGAATCCTGCCCGCCGGAAAACAGCACCAGCGCGGCGTTTTCAGGTGTTTTGTCCATGGCTCGATCTATCATCCGGGATGGGCCCCGCCAACCGTGGAATATCCCGGTCAAACGCAGGATTGAGGCTGGGCGGGCGCAGGCCGATGCGGCATAGAAAGGTATCCGCCATCATTCCGGTGCCCCATGAAACCGCCGCCGAATCCGACCGACATTGCCGCTCTTCTTGAAGTTATGGCCGCGTTACGAACGCCCGTTAGCGGCTGTCCGTGGGATCTGGAGCAGACGTTCGAGACGATCGCACCCTACACTGTCGAGGAAGCCTACGAAGTGGCGGATGCGATCACGCGTGGCGATCTTGCCGATCTGCGCGAGGAACTGGGTGATCTCCTGTTGCAGGTCGTTTACCACGCCCGGATGGCGGAAGAGCAAGGCGCTTTCGCATTCCCCGAGGTGGTATCAGCCGTCGTCACCAAGATGGTTCGTCGTCATCCTCACGTGTTCAGCGACAAGGCGGGCCGCATGTCGCCAGCCGAAGTGAAGGAAAGCTGGGGCCGGATCAAGGCCGAGGAAAAAGCTGAGCGGGCTGCACGCCGCGGCGAGGAGCTTGAGCGAGCGCCATCTCTGCTGGCTTCGGTAAAATCCGGGCAGCCCGCGCTGGCCTACGCCCTTGCGCTTCAGGAGAAAGCCGGAACGGTCGGTTTCGACTGGAACGATCCGCGTGCGGTGCTCGCCAAGATCCGTGAGGAAGCCGACGAGATCGAGAGCGCACTCGATGGCGGTGACGCAAAGGAAATCACTGCGGAAACTGGCGACCTCCTGTTTGCCGTGGTCAACCTCGCGCGCCACGCCAAGGTCGATCCGGACATGGCGCTGCGTGCGGCCAATGTGAAGTTCGAGCGCCGCTTCAATTATATCGAGCAGGAGTTGTCAAAGAAGGGCGTGCCGTTCTCCCAGGCGACGCTCGATGACATGGAAGTGCTGTGGTGCGAGGCGAAGGCGCGAGAAAGTGGAAACACCCGGTAGTTTCAGTTGCCCTGCTCACGCGGCACCGCGCCAAAACGCGCAATAGCGATATCGCGCTTGGTCTCATCCACGCGGATCACCATGTCGAAATGATTTTTATCAAGATGCTTGTCGAGCACCTCGGCATTGCGGTGAATCCAGCTAATGCCTGCACCATCGGTCGCGTCGACGCGAAGGTCGAGCGTGATCCGCGTGGCGGCAAGTCGCTCCTCGATGGCTTCCAGCAGCGCATCGACGCCCTCGCCGGTTTCCGCCGACACCAGAAAGCATGGCCGTTCCGGCGGACGGCGCGCAGCGATGCGCGCGAGGTTTTCGCGCTCCTCCGGTGAAAATCGGTCGATCTTGTTCCAGACCTCGATCAGACGATGACCGAAGTCGGTGTCGATGTTCAATTGCCGAAGCACCTGATCGACATCACGCTCCTGCGCCTCGGCGTCTTCATGAGAAATGTCGCGCACGTGCAAGATGACATCCGCCTCGATCACCTCTTCCAGTGTGGCGCGGAAGGCCGCGACCAGCATGGTCGGCAGGTCCGAGATGAATCCCACGGTGTCGGAAATCATTGCCTTGCCACCATGCGGCAACTTGAGTGCACGCAGGGTTGGATCCAGCGTCGCGAACAGCATGTCGGCCGCCTGCACATCCGCGCGCGTCAGACGGTTGAACAGCGTCGATTTGCCGGCATTGGTGTAGCCGACAAGAGCAACGACACGATACGGCACGCGCTGGCGTCCGGCGCGGTGCAGCCGCCGTGTCGCTTGAACCTTCTTCAGGTCGCTCTCGATGCGAGTGATCCGCTCGCCGATCATGCGACGGTCGGCCTCAATCTGGGTCTCGCCGGGGCCTCCCATGAAACCGAAACCGCCACGCTGGCGCTCCAGATGCGTCCATGACCGCACCAGGCGGCTGCGCTGATAGATCAGATGCGCAAGTTCAACCTGCAGCGCGCCTTCGCGTGTTTTGGCGCGGCGACCAAAAATTTCGAGGATCAGCCCGGTGCGGTCGAGCACCTTGACGTTCCACTCCTTCTCCAGATTGCGCTGCTGGATCGGCGACAGCGCGCAGTCCATTACCACGAGTTCAACCTCATGCGCCTTGATCAGGCCGAGGATTTCTTTGACCTTGCCCGTGCCGAGATAGGTCGCCGGACGAATCTCGGATAGCGGCGCGATCAGAGTTTCAACAACAACGAGATCGATCGCCCGTGCAAGGCCGGTCGCCTCATCGAGACGGGCCTGCGGGTTGCGTATGGCGTGATTGTTGTTCGATGCGAGGTCGACACTGCCACGGCGCAAGCGCCGATATGGACCGACAACGAGCGCTCGGCTGGTCGTTCGTTCCTGTACCGGTCGCCCCTCCGGCCGGTCGGCTGCCCCGCTGAAACTACGCGGGTCCAATTAAGGTCCTCAAGCTGGAGTGTCCTCGCCGCCCTCGAACAGCGAGATCGGAGCGCCTGGCATGATGGTCGAGATCGCATGTTTGTAAACAAGCTGCGAATGACCGTCGCGCCGCAGCAACAGGCAAAAATTGTCGAACCAGGTGACAATGCCCTGCAGTTTGACACCGTTGACGAGAAAAATTGTCAGCGGGATCTTCGATTTGCGAACGTGATTGAGGAAAGTGTCTTGTAGATTCTGTGCGCGATCGGCTGCCATTGTTATTTTTTCCGCAGTCGTAGCTGTTTCTTGTTGTCTTCCGGCTGCATTCTTGCAGTTGGACGCATCCCCTGAGAATCCCCCTCCGGGTGTTGCGCCGCGATTAAAGGGCAGGCCCAAAGGTTAGGCAAGGCCACATCGTAGGCAGAACGGCTTAAATCAGCCAAAATCTCAAGAAAACGTCGAAAAATCATGGAAATGGTCGCGCAGCTTCAAAGCAATTGGCCCTGGAGTGCCAGTCCCCACTGGCTTTCCATCGATCTTCACCACCGGCATGACGATCTGGGTAGAGGCGGTCACGAACGCTTCGGCAGCTTCCTGGGCCTCCGCGGGGGTGAAGGGGCGTTCCTCCAGGCGGATTTGAAGAGCGGCCAGTACCTCCATCAGCACTGCGCGGGTAATGCCGGGCAGGATGCTGCGTTCAGCCGAGCGCGTGACGACCGTGCCTGACGTCGTGACGATCCATGCATTGCTGGACGAACCCTCGGTGACACAACCATCGGAGCCAATGAACCATGCCTCGTAGGCACCCTGCTCCTTGGCCTGCTGCTTGGCGAGCACGTTCGGCAGTAGTGATACCGATTTGATGTCGACACGCGGCCAGCGGTTTTCCGGCACCGTGATGACAGCGATGCCTTTGGCCGCCATAGCCTGGTTCTTCTCGAAACTGAGGCCTTTCGCCGTGACCGTGAGACTTGGTTTGGCTGCGGGAGATGGGAAAGCGTGATCGCGGTGCGCGACGCCGCGCGTGATCTGCAGATAGATCATCCCATAATGGACGCGATTGCGGCGAACGACCTCATGCATCACAGCGGCGAGTGCAGCCTCGCCCATTGGCATCGCGATGCGGATTTCCCCGAGCGAACGTTTCAGTCGTGCCATGTGCCGGGGTAGATCGACCAGCGACCTGTTGCGGATTTCGCAGACCTCATAGACGCCGTCGGAAAATTGATAACCGCGGTCTTCGATATTGACGGCTGCATCGCGCAAATCGCAATAGCGGCCGTTGACATAAGCGATGCGAGCCATTGGTCAGCCGACTCCCAGCGCCTTGAGCTTGCGATGAAGCGCAGACCGCTCCATGCCGACGAATTCCGCAGTGCGTGAGATGTTGCCGGAGAAGCGGCTGATCTGAGCGATCAGGTAGTCGCGCTCGAACACTTCGCGAGCCTCGCGCAGCGGCAGCCCCATGATGTGTTCGCCGTTCACGCCGGTCGGCATGGCCGGGATCATCGACCCGACGTCCTGCGGCAGCATGTCGGCGGTGATCGCCGCATCCGGTTCACCGCCAGCCAAAATCATCACACGCTCGATGTTGTTACGTAACTGGCGCACGTTGCCCGGCCAGACGTGGGATTGTAGCACTGCCATGGCATCCTCGCCGATCTTGCGTTTCGGCAGGCCCGTGGTGCTTGAAATCTGGTCCATGAAATAATCGACGAGTTCGGGGATGTCCTCGCGGCGCTCGGCCAGCGGCGGCACCCGGATCGGCACCACCGAAAGACGGTGATAAAGGTCTTCGCGGAAACGTCCTTCTGCGATCTCCGCCTCCAGATTGCGCGAGGTGGACGAGATGATACGGACATCGACATTCACCTTGGTCGTGCCGCCGGCGCGCTGGAAGGTCTGATCGACCAGCACGCGCAGAATTTTGTTCTGCGTCTCGCGCGGCATGTCGGCGATCTCGTCGATAAAGAGCGTGCCGCCATGCGCCTCTTCCAGCGCGCCGGCCTTGCGGCCGGTTTCGCTGTCAGCTAACTCCACGCCGAACAGTTCGACTTCCATGCGCTCTGGCGTGATTGCGGCAGCGTTGATAACTACAAATGGCCCCGACGCGCGGCTCGATAGATTGTGCAGCGTGCGTGCGACCAGTTCCTTGCCCGCTCCCGACGGTCCGACGATCATGATACGGCTGTTGGCCTTGCCTGCCCGGTCGATAGTCTGGCGCAACTGGTTCATGCAGGGCGACTTGCCGATCAGTGAACCGGAGGACGGCGCGAGTTGCTTGAGTTCGCGGACTTCGCGCTTTAGCCGTGAATTTTCCAGCGCGCGCGTCGCAACCAGCACCAGGCGATCGGCCTTGAAAGGTTTCTCGATGAAGTCATATGCGCCACGCTTGATTGCAGCGACAGCGGTTTCGATGTTGCCGTGGCCGGAGATCATCACGATCGGCACATCGATATAATCTTTCTTGATTTGTTCGAGTAGTTGCAACCCGTCGAGCTTGCTACCCTGCATCCAGATATCGAGAAAGATCAGATTTGGCCGGCGGGTCGATATTTCCGCCAGCGCCGTGTCGCTGTCTCGCGCGGTTCGCGTCTTGTATCCCTCATCGTCGAGAATGCCGGCAACGAGGTCGCGGATGTCGGATTCGTCGTCAACGATTAGAATATCATTCGCCATGGGTTGCTTCCGCTGTTTCTATCTTTTGTGGCGTGTCGCTGGTCTTTGCGTCACTCTCTTTCGGGTGGCCTGAGACGGCGAACCGCAGCCTCACCCATGCCCCCCTTTGCCCCGGCCTGATGTTTGAGGCGTCGTTCAGTTCGATCTTGCCGCCATGGTCCTCAAGTACGCGCCCGACGATGGCGAGGCCAAGGCCGGTGCCCTTCTCACGAGTGGTGACGTAAGGCTCGAGCAGCCGCGCGCGACTCTCCTTCGGCAAGCCGATGCCGTTGTCGATGATATCGATGATAATATCGTCACCTTCCTGCGTAGCCGTGATATCGATGCGCCCCTTGCCAAGCTCTTCAGTGGGTACGGCGCCAATAGCCTCAGTGGCGTTCTTGATGATGTTGGTTAGTGCTTGCGAGATCAGACGACGGTCGAAATTGGCTCGTATAGGATCCTGTTGGATGTCTGCCTTGATATCGATATCCGGATGGCCGACGCGCATCAGGAACACAGCCTGTCGCACGGTGTCGGCGACATCCTCGCCTTCGATCACAGGTTTCGGCATTCGCGCGAATTTGGAAAACTCGTCTACCATGCGGCGGATGTCGTCGACCTGCCGCACTATGGTGTCGGTGCACTGATCGAATATCGCGCGATCCTCGACGATCGTTTTGCCGAACTTGCGGCGGATACGCTCCGCTGACAGTTGGATCGGCGTCAACGGATTCTTGATTTCGTGCGCAATACGTCGCGCGACGTCGGCCCACGCCGAGGTGCGCTGCGCTGATACCAACTCGGTAATGTCATCAAGCGTGATGATGTAGCCTTCTTGTGCCTGTCCCGATTGCTCGGCGGTGACACGGACAGACAGGTTGCGTGCGACGCCCCCGCGATTGATCTCGATCTCACCCTGCAACAGGCGGTGTGAGCCGCTCTTGGCGTTTTCCATCAGTTCGTTCAGTTCCGGAACGACTTCCGAGAGCGGATGATTCAGCGCTTCGGTTTCGACAAGTCCGATCAGTTTCTCCGCCGAGCGGTTAAGGATGCCGATGATGCCGTTGTTGTCGATGCCTATGATGCCGGCGCTTGCTGACAGCAGAACCGCCTCGATGAAACGGCGGCGGCTATCGATCATATTGCTGGCGCTCACAAGTTCGTCGCGCTGAGTGCGCAATTCCTGCGTCATCTTGTTGAAGGTCTCGCCGAGATTTGCGAGATCGCCCTCGGATTTAATGACCGGTACCTGAACGTGCAGATCTCCGGTCGAGACTAGATTGGCGGCGCTCATTAATCGCCGAATCGGCGCCACCAGGCGGTTCGAAAAATTCAGGCCGATCACCACCGCAGACATCAGCACTGTCAGGGCGATCACGGTAAACATCAGCGCGAACGCGACCTGGATGCCGAGCTTGCGCGATTCAAGTTCACTGTACTCGGCGACGCTCGCCTGCGTCTGTCGCAACTGTGCGACAACGCGTGGATCGAGCAGTCGCGCAACATACAGGAACGTATCCTGAAACGCGCGCAACCGGATCACCGCTGCAACATAGTTCTGCTGGATGAAAACACCGATCTGCGGATCGTCCTCAGTGACGTTCTTGAGAAAGTCCGGCGCGGGAGTGGTGAAGGTCTGGGTAATGCCGTTGGCGGCTGTCTCGAGGACGTTGCTGTCCTTGTCGATAATCATCGCGCCCGGCAGGTCGCGTGCTTTCGCGTCTTGTGTCAGCACATTGCGGAAGCTCTGGCGGTCTTGATCCCACAGCGGCCGCGCATTAGCGAGGTCGTTGGCCATGCCGAGGACGTCGCCGCGGATCAACTGAGCGTGCTCGTAGAGATAAGCATTGGCAATGGTGAGCGAATTCTGGATCACGGCCTTCGTCGGACCGGAGAACAGACGATCCAGGCCGCGATCGAGCGTGACGTTGGCGACGATCGACACCAGCACGGCGGGAAGAACTGCGATGACCGAAAATAGCGCCACGATTTGGACGTGGAGGCGCGCTGCCGCCCGGCCCCGTCGCCGTGCCTGGATCACCAGCCAGATTTCCCGGCCAATGATCGCCAACAGCAGGAGAATGGTGGCCGCGTTGATAAGAAGGAAACCGATCACCACCCGGTGTGTTGGAGTGATGGGCGTCAAGCCGGTGAGCACCACGAAGGTTAAAAACGCAGAGATCAACGCCAGTGCAACCGCAACCGGCATTAGCAGCCGGCGCAACCGCCTGCCCTGCGAGTCGCCAAAGCGAGGTTCGATCGAGGCCGAAGTCTCCGAAGCGGTCATGCCCGATGATGCAAGAGGGGATAAATAGATGCGGCATTACCGCATCAGTGATGCATTCATATCACAATGTTGCTGAATTGCGACAATTCCTAGGCGTGCTCAGAGAGGATTTTGCCATATCCAACGGCAAAATGCCCCGGCTGAGGATGCCTAGCCGGTGCGGTAGACCTGAATATCGAGGTCTCGAATCTTCTTGCGCAGAGTGTTCCGGTTCAGCCCAAGCAGATCGGCTGCCCGGATCTGGTTGCCGCGCGTTGCCACTAGGGCGGCGGTGAGCAGCGGAACCTCCATCTCGCGCAAAATCCGGTGGTACAGGCCGGGCGGCGGCAGCGCGTTTGGGAAGCCTGCAAAATGCGCCGCCAGATAGCCCTCGACCGCGTTGCCGAGATTTTCAACCTTCTGCGGCCCACCGTTTGAGGCCGCTCCTGCGGCAGCCGCCGGGGCAAGTTCGCCCTCGATGACGGAAGCGGTAATGACGTCCTGCGGGTACAGCGCAGCGAGGCGGCGCGCGAGGTTTTCAAGTTCACGCACGTTGCCGGGCCAACGGTGCTGCTTCATACGCTCCATCGCCTGGGTATCAAGCTTCTTGAGCGGTAACCCATCTTTCTCCGCCAGCGTAAAAAAGTGCCGGGCTAGATCTGGAAGGTCCTCGATGCGTTCACGCAAAGGTGGAAGTCTCAGTGGCACGACATTGAGGCGGAAGAATAAGTCTTCTCGAAATAAACCCTGCTGGATCAGGATGCGCAGGTCCTTGTTGGAGGCCGCCACGATTCGTACATCGGTCTTGATCGCGGTACGGCCACCGACGGTAGTGTATTCGCCCTGCTGTAATACGCGCAGCAGCCTTGTCTGCGCCTCCATCGGCATGTCTCCGATCTCGTCGAGGAACAGCGTGCCGCCCTCCGCTTGTTCGAAGCGGCCAGTAGCGCGGGTATTGGCGCCGGTGAAGGCGCCGCGCTCATGGCCAAACAGTTCGGATTCAATCAGGTCGCGCGGGATTGCCGCCATATTGATGGCCACGAACGGTCCGTTTCGCCGCTTGCCATAATCATGCAGGGCGCGCGCAACCAGTTCCTTGCCGGTACCGGACTCACCCGTAATCATTACAGTCAGGTCGGTCTGCATCAGTCGCGCCAACACGCGGTAGATTTCCTGCATCGCGGCCGATCGGCCGACCAGTGGGATGGCATCGAACTCTCCTTCGTCCGTAATACCCGCCGGACGCTCCTTCGGCTCGGCCAGCGCGCGGCCGACGATCGCGATCAATTCCTTCAGGTCGAACGGCTTCGGCAGATATTCGTAGGCGCCGCGCTCGGAGGCGCGGATCGCGGTCATGAAGGTGTTCTGCGCGCTCATGACGATGACCGGCAGGTTTGGCCGCAGTTTCTTGATCCGTGGCAGCAGATCGAAGGCATTCTCGTCCGGCATCACCACATCGGTGATGACGAGATCACCTTCGCCCTGATTGACCCAGCGCCACAGCGTGGCGGCGTTGCTGGTAAGGCGCACTTCGTATCCGGCGCGGATCAACGCCTGATTGAGTACGGTGCGGATCGCGGTGTCGTCGTCGGCGACTAGAATGCTACCTGCTGGCATGGATCTTCCTCATATGGCGCTGTCGCGTCTGGAGGCCGTTCCCGCGGCTTCACCGTCGCTGTGGGGCTGGGTTGAATTGAACATCGGCAACAGCACGCGAAAGATGGTCTTTCGCGGCTGAGATTCGCATTCGATGATGCCGCCATGGTCACCGACAATTTTGGCAACCAATGCGAGGCCAAGCCCGCTACCGGTCGGCTTTGTCGTTACGAACGGATCAAACAGATTGGGCAGGAGATCGTCAGGGACGCCATGGCCGTTGTCCTTGACGCAGAACTCCAACGGTAGCGATACGCGAGTCGCCTTGCCGGGGATCGACAGGCGCACGCCGGGGCGGAAGGCTGTGGTGAGCACGATTTCCGGTTCGTCGATATCGGCGACCGCCTCGGCGGCATTTTTCACCAGATTGAGAAAAACCTGGATCAACTGGTTCTGATTGGCAAGCACCGGCGGCAGTGAGGGATCGTAGTCCTCGATGAAGCGGATGTGACGGGCGAAGCCGGACTGCGCGAGCCGCTTCACATGACCAAGTACGGAATGGATGTTGACCGGCCCGCGCGCGACAGGGCGCTCGTCACCGAATACTTCCATGCGGTCGACGAGCGTCACGATGCGATCGGCCTCGTCGCAGATCAGCCGGGTCAGGGCACGATCCTCCGGCGTTGCGGCTTGCTCCAGAAGCTGCGCCGCGCCGCGAATGCCCGACAGCGGGTTCTTGATCTCATGCGCCAGCATCGCGGCGAGCGCCGTCACCGAACGTGCGGCGCTGCGATGTGTCAACTGACGATCCATCTTGTCGGCGATGGTGCGCCCCTGCAGCATCACCACGATATGCCCAGGCCGCTCCGGCAGAGGTGCAACGTGAATATCGACCTGACGGTCGGAGCCGATACGCGGCGTCGAGAGATCGACCTTGTACTCGTTGACTGCATTACCGTCGCGGCGGACCTGCTCGATCAGCCCGAGCATAGGGCTACCGAAGGGAATGAAGTCTTTCAACGACAGCCGCTTGAGATGCTGGATCGAGGTTTCGAAAAACGCTTCTGCCGCCATGTTGGCGTCGGCTACTCGACCGTCAGGCGCGATCAGCATCACCGGATTGGGCAGCGCATTCAGCATCGCTTCGCTGATGTCATTGGCAGTTCGCGCGTCCAGTGCGATGCTCATGCCGCAGCACTCCGTGCGAACGCATCGAAGGCCTGATCGAGCAGGACGTGAACGTCATCGGGTCGCTCGCTGGTGAGGATTTTTCCGCGCCATGCCTTCAGCGCGTCAGTGCCAGCGGCTGCTGCCTGTTCCGCGACATCGAGACCCCAGCCGAGATGTTTGCGGGCGTGGCGCAGGCCGATGTGCGCGCCATAATGTGAAAGAATGTCGTCGTAAAGCGTGCGCAGATAGCCGAGTTGGACGTCGAGCGCCGGATCGGTTTCCGCCGCGTCGCCCGCAAGCTGTCGCGCGATTTGTCCCGGCAGCCAAGGCCGCCCGTGCGCGCCGCGACCGATCATGACCGCGTCCGCACCGGATGCGTCGAGCGCCGCGACAGCGTCGTCATAACTGGCGATGTCGCCATTGACGACCAGCGGAATGGTGATCGCCTCGCGCACGGCGTGAACTGCATTCCAGTCCGCTTCGCCCTTGTAGAACTGGCAGCGGGTTCGGCCATGCACAGTCACCATCTGGATGCCAGCTGCTTCCGCTCGCCGTGCCAACTCGGGCGCGTTGAATGAGGCGTGATCCCAGCCGAGCCGCATCTTCAGTGTTACCGGAATTTTTACCGCTGCGATGGTTGCCTCGATCAGCGTCATTGCATGATCGAGATCGCGCATCAGCGCCGAGCCGGACTGCCCGCCCGTGACATGCCGCGCGGGGCAGCCCATGTTGATATCGATGATATCTGCGCCGCCACTCTCCGCGATGCGCGCACCTTCTGTCATCCATTTTGCTTCGCATCCGGCAAGCTGCACGACATGGGGACCGATCCCCGTCGCCTCGCAGCGCAGGACCGACATCGCGCGTCCGCGCGCCAGATCGTCGCTCGCCGTCATCTCCGAGACGACAAGGCCTGCCCCGAGCTTGGCCGCAATACGGCGCAAGGGCACGTCTGTAATGCCGGACATAGGCGCCAGCAGCACTCGGTTGGCGATGTCGATACCGCCAATTCGAAGGCCTTTTACGATGGGAGTCAGGTCGACAGGCACCGTCGTCTTCCCGTTAGTAAGAGAGGCTCGTATGATCCGCATACTAAATAAGCAAACTATGTTATTGCCTAGAGATTAGACAAAAGCACTCAGAACACAAGTGCGGCGCAGCATTTTCCGCAAACGATTGAAAGGACAAGGTTCAGAAAGGGAACAGAACCCTCCGAATCCGGGTCAGCCTATGCTATGGAGCGGCCAATCCTCATTTCTGGCGTGAGTTCAATGCCATCTCCCAAACGAACTGCCGCCGTAATCGTTGCCGGCGGACGCGGTCTCCGCGCCGGTGCTGGCGGGCCCAAGCAGTACCGGACACTGGGCGGCCAGAGCGTGCTAGCCCGCGCCATGGCCCCCTTCTGCACCCATCCCGGTATCTCGGCGGTCCAGCCGGTGCGCCATGCCGATGATGCCGCGCTGTTCACGGAAGCAGCGCAGGGTCTGACTTACCGCCCTGCCGTCGCCGGCGGCGCCACGCGGCAGTTATCGGTGCGTGCTGGGCTCGAAGCCCTCGCAAACGACGCGCCCGACATCGTTCTCATCCATGACGCGGCGCGGGCCTTCGTGACGCAGGATGTAATCTCCCGCGCGATCGACGCAGCACTGGCGACCGGTGCGGCCATTCCCGTGGTCCCGGTCAACGACACCGTGAAGCGCATCGGCGGTAGCGGACGGGTGGAGGACACGCCGAACCGTGCAGCGTTGCGGATCGCGCAGACACCGCAGGCGTTCGTGTATCAGACCATCCTCGAGGCGCACCGCCGCGCGGCGGCCGAGGGCCGTGATGATTTCACCGACGATTCCGCGCTTGCCGAATGGGCAGGATTGACGGTCGCAACCTTTCAGGGCGATGCTGCCAACATGAAACTGACGACACCTGAAGACTTCTCCCGCGAGGAAATCCGCCTTGCCGCTGCGCTCGGCGATGTCCGCACCGGGACCGGTTATGACGTGCATGCCTTCGGCGACGGCGACCACCTGATGCTGTGCGGCGTTAAGGTTCCGTTCCATCGCGGCTTCCTCGCCCATTCCGACGGTGATGTCGGCTTGCACGCCATTGTCGATGCGATCTTGGGCGCGCTGTCGGATGGCGACATCGGCTCGCACTTTCCGCCGAGTGATCTGAAGTGGAAAGGCGCTGCCTCCGATCAGTTTCTGATCTATGCGGTTGATCTAGTAAAACAGCGCGGCGGCCGCATTGCTCATCTCGAAGTCACGTTGATCTGCGAGGCGCCAAAGGTCGGTCCGCTGCGTGAAACCATGCGTGCCAAGATTGCCGGGATCGCCGGACTGCCGGTATCACGCGTCGCGGTAAAGGCGACCACCAGTGAACGGCTCGGCTTCACCGGCCGTCAGGAAGGCATCGCCGCGACGGCGGCGGCAACCATCCGCCTGCCTTGGGCGGACGACATGATCGGGAGCAACTGACATGAGCGACAGCGCCACACGGGCGTTGTCCCGCTCCCTCCTCGATCTCTGCCGGATGCGCAAGTTGAGGATCGCGACGGCTGAGTCCTGCACCGGCGGCCTCGTTGCAGCGACATTGACCGAGGTGCCCGGCTCATCAGATGTAGTCGATCGCGGCTTTATCACCTATTCCAATGAGGCCAAGCACGCGATGATCGGCGTCGAGACAGCAAAGCTGGAGGCCTTTGGCGCGGTTAGCAAGGAAGTAGCAATCGCGATGGCCTTCGGCGCGCTTGAACATGCCGACGTCGATCTCGCGGTGGCAATCACCGGTATCGCGGGCCCAGGTGGCGCCACGCTGGGTAAGCCGGTTGGCCTCGTGCATTTGGCGGTCGCCGCGCGCGACGGCCGCATCACCCATCACGAGCAACACTTCGGCGCGATCGGGCGCAGCGGCGTCCGGCATCAATCTGTCATTGAAGCCTTAAAAATGCTGATCGAGATGGCGCGCGGACCAAAAGCACCGGTCAAGCGTTCGCGCGCGGCAGCCCATAGACTACGTCCGCGCGCTTCTCGAACGCCGACGCGAACTTCTGGAAAGCGGCGTCGAACATCGCGCCCATCAACACCGCGAGCATCCGACTCTTGAACTCGTAGGCGATGAAAAAATTCACGTCGCAAGTGTCCTCGCTCTTGGCGTCGAATCCCCAGCGATTCTGGAGTCTCGAGAACGGCCCTTTCAGGTACTCGACCACGATTTTCAAATTCGGTCGATCGAGCGTAACCCTGCTGGTGAAGGTTTCGCGCAAGAGCTGGAACGACACGGTCATATCGGCGACGATAGTCTCCGTTCCGTCCGGGTTCTGCGTGCGCTGACGCACCCTCAGCGCGTGACACAGTGGCACGAACTGTGGATAGCGCTCAACATCCGCGACAAGATCAAACATCTGCGATGCGCTGTGGCGGACGCGACGCTTGTTGGAAAACTGTGGCATCAGCTCGCGGATTGCAGCTTGGCTTCGCGCGCGGCCTTGAGCCTGGCGAAATCATCGCCCGCATGGTGCGAGGAGCGCGTCAGCGGGCTTGCCGATGCCATCAGGAAGCCCTTGGTGAAGGCGATCTGCTCGTAACCCTTGAATTCCTCCGGCGTGACGTAGCGCATCACCGCATGATGTTTCAGTGTCGGCTGCAGATATTGCCCGATGGTGAGAAAATCGACGTCGGCCGAGCGCAGGTCGTCCATCACCTGCAGCACTTCATGCCGTTCCTCACCCAAACCGACCATGATGCCAGACTTGGTGAAGATCGTAGGGTCGATTTCCTTCACTCGTTGCAACAACCGCACCGAATGGAAATAGCGCGCGCCAGGTCGCACCGTCTGATAACGCGAGGGGACGGTTTCGAGATTGTGGTTGAACACATCGGGCTTGGCCGCCACGACAACCTCAAGCGCGCCGTCCTTGCGCAGGAAATCCGGCGTAAGAATCTCGATGGTCGTGGTCGGGCAGCTGTCGCGGATCGCGCGGATGGTTCGCGCGAAGTGTTCGGCTCCACCGTCGGTGAGGTCGTCGCGGTCGACGGAGGTGATGACGACATGCGCAAGGCCGAGCTTCTTGGTCGCCAGCGCCACATGCGCCGGCTCGTCAGGGTCGAGCCCGTTCGGCATGCCGGTCCTGACGTTGCAGAACGAGCAGGCGCGCGTACAGGTATCGCCCATGATCATGAAGGTGGCGTGTTTTTTTTCCCAGCACTCGCCAATGTTCGGACAACCGGCTTCCTCGCAGACCGTGACGAGGCCGTTTTCTTTCAAGATGTTGCGGGTATCGGCATAACCGCGCGAGGTCGGTGCGCGGACACGAATCCAGTCAGGTTTGGGCGGAGAAACCGAGTCAGGGCGATTGGCTTTTTCCGGGTGGCGCGGCCTGACCTGCCGCTCCGAAATCGTGTCGATCAAGGTGACCATTAAAAGTCCGTCTGTCTCTGCGGCGTTTTCCGCGCCTTTTTCAAGAGTAAGATCACACGCCGATTGCAGCAACCCATACCGGCGCTGTATCGTCCTTTCGTAGCACATTTTCATGCACCGCGCATGCCCACCGATTCATCGCTTCCCTGCCCTGCCCCCATGTCCCCCACTGAACACCGCTCAGCGCTGGGCAAGCAACTAAAGCGTAGCTTCTTCGCTCGCAGCGTTCATGTAATTGCGCCGGAACTGATTGGCGCAACACTATTAGTGAATGGCGTGGGTGGCACCATCGTTGAGGTCGAGGCCTACCATCAGACCGAGCCGGCCGCGCATTCCCATCGAGGCATCACACCCCGCACGCAGGTAATGTTCGGCCCCCCAGGCCATCTCTACGTCTACCGCTCCTACGGCATCCACTGGTGCATGAATTTTGTCTGTGAGGCGGAGGGCTCGGCGGCGGCCGTCTTGATCCGGGCGTTGGAGCCTACGCGCGGATTGGCTGCAATGCGCCGCCGCCGCGGATTGCACGACGAACGTTCGCTGTGTTCAGGACCAGGCAAAGTTTGTGCTGCTCTCGCCGTGAACATCAAGCTTAACGGCTGCCCACTCGACACCTCGCCGATTTCCGTTCATGCGCGCACGGAGGTACCGGAGATCGCCTCCGGCGTACGCATCGGCATCACCAAGGCCGCCGAACTGCCATGGCGCTATGGCGTGAAAGGCTCCCGGTTTTTGAGCAAGCCGTTCCCGAAGGGCTAGAGTTTGAGGCATTCGGATTGAGATAGGCTTCCTCCCCCTCACTCCGCCGAAGGCAGGAAGCCACACCTGAAAGACCAGGTTCTCGCTTTCGCGGAAATGACCGGATGAGATTCACTCCGCTGCCCTCAAACGCTCCAATGCATCCATGATCTTGGTGCGGCGACCGCTGGCTTCCTCGCGCTTCTCGCGCTGCTCGTCGATGATATCTTCTGGTGCGTTGGCCACGAACTTCTCGTTTCCGAGTTTGGCGTCGACGCGCGCGATATCGGCGTCGGCCTTGGCCAGTTCCTTCTCGAGTCGGCCTTTTTCTGCAGTCAGATCGATGACGCCCTTGAGCGGAATTGCGGCAGTCTCGCCGCGCACCAGTAATTGCAAAGAGCCTTGTGGCGCGGTGGCATCGAATGAAATTTCGGCAACCCGCGCCATTCGCTTGATGACGTCGCTCCAGCGCAAGGCGCGTTCTTGAAGTTCGTTCGTCGCACCAACAAGGATCAGCGGAAACAGCGTTGCCGGTGCAATATTCATTTCCGCACGAACCGAACGGATCGTGGTGACGAGGTCAATCAGCCAGCCAATCTCCGCCTCCGCCTTCGGATCAGAGAAGGTTTCGACCTGCTCGACAGATACTGGCATGATCGGAATGGCGAGCGGGTCACCGGCCATCGCCGCCTGCATCGATGCTTCGAGCACGATTTCGCCGTTGGGCCGGATCGGCCAGGCCGCTAGCGCCAGCACCTTGTCGCGCTTTGCGGTCACCGCCCACAACTCCTCCGTGATGTAGGGCATGAACGGATGCAGAAGCTTGAGGATCTCGTCGCGCGCCCACGCGACAGTCGCCTGCGTCTCACGCTTTGTCTCGCTGTCCGAGCCGGTCAACACTGGCTTGACGAGCTCAAGATACCAGTCGCAATACACATTCCAGACGAAACGGTAGATCGCGCCGGCCGCATCGTTGAAACGATAAGCCTGGATCGCCTCGGTCACTTCATGGGTGGCGCGCGAGGTTTCGTGTGCAATCCAGCGGTTCAGCGTGTCCTTGCACTGCGCGGCCTCGAAGCCCTTCGCAAGCTCACAGCCATTCATTTCGGCAAAGCGCGATGCGTTCCACAGCTTGGTCGCGAAGTTGCGATAGCCTTCGACACGCTGGGTGGAAAGCTTGATGTCGCGGCCTTGCGCCGCCATTGCCGCCAGCGTGAAACGCAGTGCATCCGCCCCGTAGTCATCTATCAGATGTAGTGGATCAATGACGTTGCCTTTCGATTTCGACATTTTCGCGCCCTTCTCGTCGCGGACGAGCGCATGAATGTAGACAGTCGGAAACGGCACATCGTTCATGAAGTGCAGGCCCATCATCATCATGCGGGCGACCCAGAAGAAGATGATGTCGAATCCGGTGACGAGTACGCTGGTCGGGTAGTATCGCCTCACGTCCCTCTCGTCGTCGGGCCAGCCAAGCGTCGAGAATGGCCACAGCGCCGAGGAGAACCATGTGTCGAGCACATCCTCGTCGCGAGTGATGAATTCCTCGCGCTTGGCGGGATCGACGGCCATGTCGTGGGCTTGCTCGTCGGTGATAACCCCCTGTTCAGCATAATAGCCGAGCGCCTTGCCGACAGCTTCTTCTTCCGTCTCGGCGACGAACACCTTGCCATCGGGGCCATACCACGCCGGAATCTGGTGTCCCCACCAGAGCTGGCGCGAGATGCACCACGGCTGGATGTTTTCCATCCATTCGAAATAGGTCTTTTCCCAGTTCTTCGGCACGAATGCTGTCGCGCCGCTGCGCACCGCCGCGATCGCAGGCGCTGCGAGCGTCTTGGCGTCGACATACCATTGGTCAGTGAGGAATGGCTCAATCACCACGCCGGAGCGGTCGCCGTGTGGCACCATATGCGTGTTGGGTTCGATCTTCTCGAGATAGCCCTGCTGTTCAAGGCGCGCGACGATCTCGCGCCGTGCGGCGAAGCGCTCCATGCCATGCAATTCGGCGATCAGATCGAGGCCGTTCTGCCCAATGCCCTTGCGGTAGTCGTCGTTGTCCGCGAGCGCGAGGCGGCCTTCGATGTCGAGAATGTTGATCTGCGGCAGCTTGTGCCGCTTGCCGACCTCGAAGTCATTGAAGTCATGCGCGGGCGTGATCTTCACCGCGCCGGAGCCCTTCTCAGGGTCGGAGTAATCGTCGGCGATGATTGGAATTTTGCGGCCAACCAGCGGTAGCACGACGTTCCTGCCGACGACGCTGCGATAGCGGTCGTCCGCCGGGTTCACCGCGACCGCGCTGTCGCCGAGCATCGTTTCGGGGCGCGTCGTCGCCACCACGATGAAGGTGGACGAATCTTCGGGGTTGAACGCCTTGTCTTCATAGGGATAGCGCAGATGCCAGAGGTTGCCCTTGACTTCGACCTGCTGCACTTCGAGATCCGATATCGCGGTGAGCAGTTTCGGGTCCCAGTTGACGAGCCGCTTGTCCTTGTAGATCAGTCCGTCACGATGCAGCGCAACAAACACTTTTGCGACGGCACGCGACAAACCCTCGTCCATGGTGAAGCGCTCGCGCGACCAGTCGCAGGACGCACCCAGCCGCTTCAACTGGTTGACGATGATGTCGCCGGAATCCGCCTTCCACTGCCAGACGCGCTCGAGAAATTTCTCGCGGCCCATCTCGCGACGCGGTGGCTCCTTGCGTTCGGCAAGCTGCCGCTCAACCACCATCTGCGTGGCGATGCCGGCGTGATCAGTGCCCGGTTGCCAGAGGACGTCGCGGCCGCGCATACGCTCAAATCGGCACAGAATGTCCTGCAGCGTGTTGTTAAGCGCGTGGCCCATGTGCAGCGAGCCGGTGACGTTCGGCGGCGGAATGACGATTGTAAAAGGCTCTGCGTCGCGCCGCTCCGGCCGACCGGCCTTGAAGGCTCCTGCGGCATCCCAAGCGCTACGGATGCGCGGTTCAATCTCTGCGGGCTGGTAGTTTTTCTCAATCATCACAATGCAATCCCGAGAACGCGGACGCAGACCGCCTGTCGAAAGAGGGGTAAAAGGCAATAATAGCGCAGATGAGGCTTTAGCGGCCTGCTTCTGCGCGTCAAGTCCCGGAATGATAGAGGTTTAGGTCCGAGATCAGCGGCCGCGTGCCACGCGTTCGATTTCCGTCTTGACGATACGCTCGACCAAGGTCGGCAGGTTATCGTCGAGCCACGACTTCAGCATCGGACGTAGCATCTCCTTGACGAGATCCTCCAGCGTCCGCGCATTGTTGGACAGGACGGTTGTAGCGAGCGAATTGAACGCCGATTCCACTGCTTTTGCGGTTGTGGCGCTGAGAACTGGCGGCTCTTCGGCCTTTGGCGTAGGCGGCGGGGACTCAGTGAATTCGAGATCGTCGTGCGGCTCGGCCTTCTGGAAGTCTTCGGTGGCGGCCGCAGGCACCGCCATCTGCTCAGTCAATTCAAAGACATCCTCGGCCTCTTCGACTTGATGTGCGGTGAGCGCAGCCGCGGCAGGCGTCGGTGCGTCGAAGCTCGCCAGCATCGCGTCGATTTCGTCCTGACTGTTCTTGGCAGCTGGCGCCGAGGTTGGCGACGGAGTGACGGGAGGAACAGGGGTTGTCACGGAAGACGGAGCCACCTTCATCGCCGGAGCGGCGGCCTTGGGGGTTGGCGCGGACACTTCGACGGGCACTGGTGCTGCCGGTTTGGCGTCATCATCGGAAATGATGCGCCTGATAGACGCAAGAATCTCCTCCATCGAAGGCTCTTGCGCCTTTGCCGGTTGGTTCATCTCCGACTCCACATCATCGGCTTTCAAGCCTCGAAAAAGCCGCACTCCACTGCCGCGAATCGTTGCGCAGCCTGCGAAAAAGGTACGTCATGGCCGCAAATGATTGCAAGCAAAGGTCCTGATGCCTTCCCCGCGCTTCCACAGCGGAGTGTCGTTCTAACGCCCGTCAGGCGTGCGGACGCCGAACCAGCTATCGCGGACCTGGTGGTAATGAACCGACGGATCATAGACTGAAGTCTTGAGCTTCAGCGTCACCGGAGACAGCCGCCCCACCGCGTTGAGTACGGTATAGGAGGCAACGACACGGTCGTGTTGCGCTGTGACAAGCGCAATACGTGCATTCACCAGTGCCTGCTGCGCGTTCAATACGTCGAGCGTGGTGCGCTGACCGACGCGAGCCTCCTCGCGCACGCCGTTCAGAGCGATCTCAGAAGCCGTCACCTGCGCCTGTGCGGAAGCGACCTGTGATTTGGTCGCAACCAATTGGCCCCAGCTTTGCGCCACAGTGGCGCGGGTCTGGTCGCGGACCTGATCGAGATTCAGGCGCTGCTGCGCTAATGTTTCCTTCGACTGCCGGATCAAGGCGTATTCCGCGCCACCCTGATAAATCGGAATAGAGACATTCGCCATCGCCGAGGCACTGAATGCCTTGTATGTGCTCAGTGCCTGTTCATTGGCCTGCTGCACGTTGCCCTGTAGCGTCACTGTGGGAAACAGCGCGCCCTCGTTTACCTTGACCTGCAGATAACTCACATCGATGCCGTACATGGCGGCGGTGACGTTGGGGTTTTCCACGAGACCCATATCGACCGCATGGGCCAGCGTTTTCGGCAGGTAGCGATCGACCGGCGAGCCCGGCTGCGGATTCTGCGGATCGCTGCCGATGATGCGGCGGTAATTCGCGCGCGTGGTGGTGAGTGTGGATTCGGCCGCCAGCAATTGAGTCCGGCCAGCGGCAAGTTGCGCCTGCGACTGTGCCACGTCGGTGCGCGTCACCTCGCCGACGTTGAAACGGTCCTGGGTTTGCTTGAGTGTCTGCTCGAGAACGTTGACGTTGCTACGCTGGACCTCAACGATCGCGGAATCCCGAAGATAATCCATGTAGATTGTCGAGGCGGCGAGGAGCACACTTTGCTCCAGCACGCGCAATCCTTCGCGCGCCGCAGAAACCTGGCTTTCGGCTGCGCGGGTGCGGTTTCCGGTCCTCCCGCCGTTATAAAGGGTTTGCGTGATCGTCGCGCCAGCGCTCCAAGGCCCGTTGATGGCGTGACGCTCATCACGACTTACGCCTCCAGAGCCGTTCGGTGACTTAAGAACCGTGTCGAGATATTGCGATCCGCCGCTCGCTGTCACGGAGATCTGGGGGCGATAGCCAGACAGCGCCTGCGGCACGTTTTCATCAGTAGAACGGACGGAAGCACGCTGGGCATTGAGCTGAGGGTTCTCCTGATAGGCACGGACCAAGGCGGATTCGATGGTTTCCGCCAATACCGGTGTGGCGGCCAAAATCAGCATGGGGGCCGTGCTTGCGACCAGCGCCAGGCGCCAGGCTTTCCCTGAAAACGGCATTCCATTCCTTCCAATATCGTCTTACGCGATTGGATTCACGCAAGAAAGCCGGAAATCGACTCACGCCAATTTCCGCTTGATCCGCAACATATTCGCCTCACGGGCGTGGCGTAAGGACTTGTGAGTGTTTGCTGACGAATGTTCACAGGATGGGGCTTCTCGGCCACACTCAAAAGACTAACTCGCTTCAGAGGTGGAAATCTTCAAAACGCGAAGGCTGGCAGTCGCTTAAGGCCAGGCAAGACCGGGGCGTTTGCGTCGAATAGGACCCGGGCGCTGAAATCCGCCGCCGAGCGTGTTACGATGGTTGCGCGCGACGGGACTGCGTGTGCGAAGACGCCCACCAGCCGGCCATCAGGTTTGAGCTGTTCATAGAGGGTCTGCGGAACCACCTCGGTCGCGCCATCCAGAACGATGACATCGTAAGGCCCTGCCGCGGCATTCCCCTTCCCCGCCTCGCCTGTCGTCACGATGACATTGGACAGGCCACAGGCCGAGGATAATGCCGTGCGGCTCATTGTGGCAACCTTGTCGGAGGCACAGACTGCGACGACTTCACCCGCGAGGTGGCCTGCGATCGCCGCGGCATAACCCGCGGCCCCGCCAGTCACGAGTACCCGGTCCGCCGTGCCGATCTCAGCGGCTTGCAGGAGTCGCGCCAACACCGCCGGCTTGATGAGATAAACGCCGTCCTCACCGTCGAGCGCGATGTCACGGTCGAGATAGGCGAGCGCCTTTTGGCTCGCGGGCAGGAATGCCTCACGCGGCGTTGCCCGCATGGCTTCGATCAGGCGCAAATCTGTCACATCGGCGGTGCGGACCTGGGAATCAACCATGTTGAAACGAGTGGTCAGGGCATCGGGCATAGCGTCCTCAGGAGTATCGACGGCCTTGGGTAAGGCTGAATTGAAGCTGCTTTGGCGCATCTTTGAGGCAAGGGAAAAGGAAACGCAAGCGCCTCCCTCACACCCGGGGTCGCTTGCGCAACCGGCAAAAATCTTCAACAACCGCGCCCGATCCGGTTGAGGATAAGGGACAAGGGGAAAGACCATGAACGAGGCTTGGACCAAGGACGAGAAAGGCAACATCGTGGTGTTCCCGCTGGCCGGGTACGAGACCATGGTGGTGGAAAATCAGGCGCTGGCACTGCGGCTGCCGTTCATGGTTCGGGGCGACGAGCAGACGAGCCCGAGCGGCTCGTTGCAGCTCATCATCAGCAATGCGACCGACGTCCGAGACCTCGGACAGGCCCTGCTGGATGCGGCCGAGCGGATCGAACAGGCCGCCAAAGGGGCCTGAACACACAACAAATCCGAAGGTTGCCCGGGCGCACGAATGGCTGTAACAGTCGCAACCCTTGGGGCCACGTGGCGGAGTGGTTACGCAACGGTCTGCAAAACCGTGTACACCAGTTCAATTCTGGTCGTGGCCTCCAAGCCTTCTTTCGAGTGTTTCCGGCGCATCGGCGGGATAAAATCCTTCCCAATGGTGATGCTGGGACGATTTGATCGTGCAAGACATTAAGTCTGCACGACTTTTAGCTTGCAGAAGCTGCAGCCTTTGTTATATCGGCCCCCGACTGCATGGCAGCATTCCTCGGTAGCTCAGCGGTAGAGCATTCGACTGTTAATCGAATGGTCGCTGGTTCGAATCCAGCCCGGGGAGCCAATTCGGAACGAAACTGCGAACGCCCTGCGTCGCCGTTTCCACTCCATAGTTTCCTCCAGACGCAACGAGCGTCTGGAGGAGCCTTGGCTTCGATCCCCTGATCCGAATTTCGTCGGCTCCGACCTCCACCCGCTGCACTAGCGCCTGGAGGTGATGGCGCCGGAAACCGCCATCCCGATCCCTGATCTTTTTACGGGCCTCGACCCCAAACCGACGCAGTAGCTCCGGCGTCACGCGATTGTCGTCACCCTCGCCACGGTTTTCGGCCCGGTCCGCATCTGCCCGCGCCGCGTCACGGATTCGCTTCAACTCGATGATCCGTCCCTTGAGGTTGGAATCGTCTATCTCAGCGAGACCACTCTCAATGGCCTCGTACAGCCGAGTCAGTTTGGCTTCAGCGTCCGCAGCCTGCTTCCTCAGTTCGGCAATGCGACCCTTCAGGCGTTCAGCGTGCTCCTCCTTACGCTTAAGCAGGCCAGCGAGCAGCTCCTCAAGCCGCTCGGGCGCAAGCAGTCGCTTCTCCAGATGCGACACAACCATTGTGTCCAGCTCGTCCATCGGGATCGTGCGGCCGCGGCACGCCGTCTTCCCCTGCCGTGCCGTCGTGCAGCAGGTGTAGTAGCGGTATTGGTCGCCCTTGCCGGAGGTGCGGAGCGTCATGGCTCCCCCGCAGTCGGCGCAGAAGCACACTCCGCCCAGGAGCGTCCCAGCCGTCACGAACCGCGGGGCCTTCAGTTGCGGGCTGCGCGATCGCATCACCGCCTGGACCTCGGCGAACTCCTCCTCGTCGATGATCGGCTCGACCACCACATCGACGATCTCGTCTTCCGACTTCTGCTCTCCCTTGCGCTTGCCCGAGACGTTGAAGCGATGGCGGCCGATGTAGGTCTCCCGCGTCAGGATCTGGTGGACCGCCCCGACACCCCAGCGCCCCCCGGTCTGCGTCCGGATACCGCGCGTGTTCAAATAGTCGGCGATCTGGCGTGACCCCATTGGACCGTCGTCGGCGCCGACCCGTGCGAGACGGAACATAAGCCGAACCGTCTCAACCTGGGCCGGATCGGGCTCGATCTTCTTCTTGATCCTCGCGCCCCGCTGCTCGGCCGCCACGATCCTGTAGCCGAAGGGCGGCCGCGAGCCATTCCAATAGCCCTGGCGGGCGTTCTCGCGCATGGCCCGGAGCGTGTGCTTGGCGTTCTCCTTCGACTGGTACTCGTCGAATAACGCCATGATCTGGCGCATCATCACGCTCATTGGATCGTCCCCGAGATCCTGCGTGATGGAAGTCAGGCGGATATCGTTCTTCGCCAGCCGCCGGACGTAGAATTCGAGCTGGAACTGATCGCGAAAGAAGCGCGAGAAAGAATGGACGATGATGAAGTTGAACGGCGCAGGCTTCTGCGCTCCGGCATCCATCATCCGCTGAAACTCAGGCCGCCGGTCGTCTGTTGCCGATGCGCCCGGCTCGACAAACTCGGCGACGACGGCGATCCCCTTCGCTTGACAATAGGCCTGAAGTTGGCGGCGCTGGTCCGGAATCGAAAGATCGTGTTCGGCCTGCCGGCCGGTCGAAACACGCAAATAGAGTGCGGCACGCCCCGGCGATGCCAAGGCGGGGGTCGCTTTGGCATTCATGCGGAACCTCCGTTCACAATATTAGTTTTTCGAGCCCAACAGCTCGTCGAGAATCTGACCGAAATGGACCTCGAAAAGGTCCAGCTCAGCCTCAGTGACCGGCACGTGTTCGGGCCAGTCATCAGAGACTTTGCGGCTCGCTTGGTGCTCGCCCCCTTTCCGAGCGCGTGACCGCGGCTCGGGCGCCGCCGACCGGACCGGGCGGACGTAGTCGTAAAGGTCGGCATCGCCCTGCGACGCTGGGAACTGCAACACATTGGCGGACATGCCACGATTGTTGCATCGAACCACACGATATTGAACAGTTTCAGTTGGTTACGCGCGAAACATACAGCGAAATATCGGATGCTCCCGACTGCGCTCGGCTCCGTTGGCGAAGCTTGGTGCGTCGTGGCGAAGCGCAAATACCTACAATCGGCGGCAGGGCGATGCGGTCGCGGGCGGTTTTTGCGGGCATCGACCATCATCGCCTCCTTTCCGGGACATGCTCTTGTTCCAAGCCACCTTGCCGACCGGCCTGTAACTGGATATATTACTCGTAATAACGCGGAGGTCAATCATGAGCGACACGTCCCAGAGGCGCGCCATTAAGAACTACCGGAACCGCTTGGTGGAACGCGGCATGGCGCGCTTCGAGGTTCTCGGTCGCGATTCCGATCGCGAGCTAATTCGCTCATTTGCGAAGCGCTTGGCCGAGGACGGCCCGGAAGCCGAGCGCTTGCGGGTGGCCGTCAGCCAAGGCATCGCCGGTCACCCGCCGCGAAAAGGTGGCATCCTCGAAGCGCTCCGGCGCTCGCCTCTGGTTGGCGCCGACGCCCTGCCAGCCCGTCCCTTCGAGCCAGGTCGCAAGGTTGATTTGTGAGCCGGTATCTTCTCGACACCAACATCATCAGCAACATCACCAAGCCGGTCCCATCGGAATCGCTGCTGGCGTGGATGGCTGAGCAGGCCGACGAAGACCTTTTCATCGCCTCGCTCACCATCGCCGAGATTCGGCGCGGCGTGCTGGAAAAGCCTGCCGGCCGCAAACGCGATCAGCTTGAAGCGTGGTTTGCCGGGCCTGAGGGCCCGTCCGCCCTTTTTGCGGGCCGGATTCTTTCCTTCGACGAGAAGGCCGGTCTGATCTGGGCGCGGTTGATGGCCGAAGGCACGGCGGCCGGTCGCCCCCGCAGCGCGCTCGACACGATAATCGCCGCCATTGCGGAGACCAATAACTGCGCAATTGTGACTGACAATGAAAAGGACTTCGCCGGCATCGAGATCGTGAACCCTCTACGGGCCGCGAAGTGACTGGCGGCCAGGGGGGAATATGACGGAAGCCCGTGACCCAAGCGGCTCGAATTGGCATCGATGGGACCCGCACCTCCATGCGCCGGGAACGGTTCTCAACAACCAGTACCGTGGCGAAGACGCGTGGGAGCAGTTCCTCTCCCGCGTCGAGACAGCGACGCCGCAAATCCGCGCTCTAGGAATCACGGATTACTACAGCGTTGACGTGTACGAGGCCGTGGTTGCCAAAAAGAAGGAAGGACGGCTCCCGGGCGTCGGGCTGATCTTTCCGAACGTCGAGATGCGTTACGGCATCGGTACCGCCAAGGGCTCCCCCATCAACGTACATTTGCTCGTGTCGCCGGAAGACCCGGATCACGTCGAGCAAATCCGGCGCTTCCTCCGCGCGCTGTCGTTCACCGCCCACGGGGAGTCGTTTCGCTGCGACCGCTCCGACCTCATCCGCCTCGGTCGGGCGCATGACAAGACCCAGCACGATGAACACGCCGCCATGGGAGCGGGCGCGAACCAGTTCAAAGTCAATCCCGACCAGCTCCGCGAGGAATGGAAGAAGAGCGCGTGGGTCCAGGAAAACGTCATGATCGCGGTCGCGGCGGGCAGCAACGACGGCACGTCCGGGCTTCAGGGAGACCAGTCGCTAGCGACATTCCGCAAGGAGATCGAGCGAACCGCGCACATCATCTTCTCCTCGCATCCAAAACAGCGGGAATTCTGGCTCGGCCAAGGTGCCGCGACCGTAGAAAAGCTCGTGTCGGACTGGAACGGCCGCAAGCCTTGCCTGCATGGCAGCGATGCCCATGGTCCGGACGGTGTCGGCGTTGTCGAGCAAGACCGCCTGTGCTGGATCAAAGGCGAGCTTGCCTTCGAATCTCTCCGTCAAAGCTGCCTCGAGCCCGAAACGCGGGTCTTTATTGGCGCCGTGCCGCCGCGTGGCGCCTTGCCCTCCCAAGTCATCGCGTCGGTTTCGGTGACCGATGCCCCTTGGCTGAAGACGGCCACAACACCGCTTAACGCCGGCCTGGTCGGCATCATCGGCGCGCGTGGCTCCGGGAAAACGGCGTTGGCCGACATCATCGCTGCTGGGGGCTACGCCCTCTCGCCCCATCTCAGCGATCGTTCCTTCATCCGCCGGGCCAAAGACCACCTCGGCGAGAGCTCGGCTCATCTCGCCTGGGAAGCCGGCGACCCGACGTCGAATGAGCTGCGACGCGTCGAGATGGAGGATTTCCTCGACTCCCCGCGCGTTCAGTATCTGTCGCAGCAATTCGTCGACAGCCTGTGCTCGGCCGAGGGCGTGACCGACGAACTCCTGGCGGAGGTCGAGCGCGTCATCTACCAGGCCCACCCGACCGAAGACCGGATGGGAACGACGAGCTTTCGTGAGCTGCTTGACCTTCGTGCGGCCCGCGGCCGCGCGATGCGCGAAAGCCATGAGGAGGCCTTGGCCGAGGCCGCCCAGGAACTAAACGTCGAACGCGACCGGAAGGCCAGCCTGCCCGGCCTGCAAAAGCAGCGCACTGAAAAGGCCGCCTCGATCGCCAAGGATAAGGGCGACCGCAGCAGCCTCATCGGCAAGGGGGGAGAGGAACGCGCCAAGCGCCTCGATGAAGTCTCTACCGCCGCCGAGGGCGTGCGATTTCAGGTCGAACAAGCGCAACGTCGCCGTCAAGCACTTCTCGCGCTGAAAGACGAGGTTGCCGACACCCGGAAGAGCAAGGCCCCGGCGCGCCTGCGCCAGTTGCAGCAGACCCATAGCGAGGCCGGGCTTACGGCCGAGAACTGGAAATCCTTCCTTCTGGAATTCGCCGGCGACGTCGATGGCATCCTCGATGCCGCCATCAAGGCCATCGACCTGCGCATCCGCGCGTTGTCAGGGCCAGGTGCCGGCGAAGTGGCGGTCGCCGTCGGTGCCACCCCTTCGGCCACGCCGCTGATTCCGGACGGCTCGGCCCTCGACAAGCAGACCCTGAGCCTTCTCAACAAGGAGGTCGAACGCCTGCGCGCCCTCATCGGCGTCGACACCGAGAACGCCAAGGCGTTCGCGCGTCTGTCCGAGAAGATCTCGCGTGATGAAGCCGGGCTTGCCAAGCTCGACCGCGACATCGGCGCCGCGCAGAAGGCAGACGAGCGGATCAAGGAGCTGATCCAGTCGCGGCGGGACAGCTATGCAGCCGTGTTCGACGGCATCATCGAAGAAGAGCGTGAACTCACATCGCTGTATGCACCCCTGAAGGCGCGGCTGGAGGCAGAGGAAGGTGCCTTAGGCAAGTTGTCCTTCTCCATCCGACGCGCCGTCGACGTCGCAGTCTGGGCACAGCAAGGTGAAGACCTGCTCGACCTGCGCAAAACGGGTCCCTTCAAAGGACGCGGCACGCTACTCGCGGCCGCTAGGGCCGATCTTCTCGCCGCCTGGGAGACCGGATCGAGCGGCGATGTCGCCGAAGCCATGGCGCGATTCCGTGAGAGCCATGAGCGCAGCCTTGTCGACCATGCCCCTGTCGAGCGCAGCAATGCCGCGGCATTTCGCGAATGGGCCGGCCGAATCTCCTCGTGGCTCTACGGCACCGACCACATCAAAGTCACCTACGGCGTCCAGTATGAGGGCGTCGACATCGAGCAGCTTTCGCCGGGAACGCGCGGCATCGTACTGCTCCTGCTGTATCTGGCGATCGATCGGGACGACGATCGCCCGCTGATTATCGACCAGCCGGAAGAGAACCTCGATCCGAAATCGATCTTCGATGAACTCGTCGAACGCTTTCGCCGCGCCAAGCAGCGGCGTCAGATCATCATCGTTACCCACAATGCCAACCTGATCGTCAACACCGACGCCGATCAGGTGATCGTGGCGACCTGCGGGTCACATCGGCCCGGCATGCTGCCCGAAATCACGTACCAGAGCGGTGGGCTGGAGAACCCGACGATCCGCCGCCTAGTTTGCGAAATCCTCGAAGGCGGCGAGACGGCTTTCCGGGAACGCGCTCGGCGACTACGCGTACAGATGTAGAGGGAGTCGAACCCACCGGGGCTAACGTGCGGTCCACGCTCCGCATGTGCACCGCACGCCCTATGCCCGAACCCAAACGTGGTTGCGGTGATAAGCAAGGTAGGGCCGATGTTCATCACGTAACACCAGCCTCGGTGCCTCATTGAGGACCAGCGCTTCATGCGCAGCACCCTCCAGGTGAGGAGAGGTCAAAACCTTTCCATCGTCATCGAATGTCACCAGGCCGGCATCGAATGCAGCATCCCACAGGGCGGAGAGCAGGAGTCCGTTATGCACATCGAGCCGCTGAGCGTCCGTCTCACAGCGAGCCCATGGCATCATATGCGACGCTCGCAGGAGATCGGGACTGGATATCCCGCTCAACGGGCACCGCCCGTTCCAATACTCCATCAGGGCATCTCGAAAAATGTTCTGCCCGATCCTGAACTTCTGTGCGCGCTCACCTTCGGTATCGCCAATGCCCGCGACGGCCTTCTCATATTTCTCAAGGGGAAAATTCGGGAGGCTGACCGATAGACGGTACACAGCCTGAACCCCTGCATGCAGATCATCACGGGTGGCAAACACGAAGGCCGCTGCATGGCCCTTGGCACACGGGGATGCAGACGGAGCATCCAGAGTTCGCGCCACGCCCTGGTGCATGACAGACAGAAAGAACGGCCCGGAGGAACTCGCGGCAGCCAGTCCGATTTCGGCCGGCGCACTGGCCGAGCGGAAAAAGATCCAGCCGGCAGCTTCTTCGGGACCGATCCGGTAGCCATGCTCGTTCGCCGCATCGCGTAGCTCCGAGAGCAGTGCGAACGGATAGGTCATCAAACGGGTCTCGGCGGCCGTCATAGGTCGACCCCGAGCAAGCGCTGCGCAGGCGGATCACCGTACATCTTGAGCTGTAGATACGGGGGCTCTCTGAATTCAGCTGGAGGAGCCGTAGTAGTCGTAATGATGTACTGAAACAGCGGCGTTCCGCCGATGCGTTCCAATTCTTCGGCGATGTCGAATAGCCTTCCGTAGATCGACAGACCAAGGTCGGCCTCACGCGGGCTGTCATGCAACAAGAAGGGCGGGACCCGTGTCGCCCCCTCGATACTGAGACACATCGCAGCAAGGTCAAAGGCCAGGACTTTGAGCGACTCGATCGCCGCCGTCGTGCGGTCGCCTCCCATATCGACCGAAAGCTCAATTCCATTACCGGAGAGCGCAATGCGACCTCTCGCGTCGTGCCCCACCAACCGTCGAACAATCGGATCGAATTTCTCGCTCATTCGACCGAATACGCGCGCTTGTTTGTCGCGAAACGCCCCGAGCCGCTCTCTTTCAGCATCGAGTTTCGCGCCTAGCTCGCGAAGGCGCTTTACCGCCTCATCCTGAGTGTCGATGAGATCGGCCACACGCTCAACATCATCCTGGGCCCTCCGAGCCGTGTACCACGCAGCCTCCCGGGTATCGCGCGCCTTCTCTATCGTACCAACACGAATGGCAGCTTGATCCAACTGCTGCTTGGCGAGCGCGATCTGCTGGAGAACCCGCACGCTTTCTTGGCGCAGGCCTTCAAGGCGCTTGCCTTGTGCCTCGAAGTCCGCCCGACGTTGAGCCCAACGCTGTCGGCATGCTTCGGCGTCGGGTATTTTGTGCGAAAGCTTGCACCCTTCAGCCAAAGCCCGATCAATCGGCACTTCACAAATTGGGCAGATCGGGCTCTCCGCCTCGGCTTGCGAATAGGAAAGCCCGGGCAGTTCCCCTTGGATCTCGCTCAATACGCGCTGTTCGATCGGGATCGATGTTTCGATGCGGATGCGCTCTCCATCGAGACGCATCCATTCAAGTCGCGCAGCTTCATGCTGCTCACGCGCCGTAGCGAGTTCGGCGCCGCCGCCAGCGGGAAGCTGCGTCGCCGCCCCTAGGCGCTCGCCCGCGGACTTACGCATGACTTCGATCAAGAGCGGCATCTCGGGCAACGATTGGCCCGCCAGGTCAAGCGCAGCGACAAGGCGGCTTTGTGTGCGTTCGATTTCCCACCTTCGATGACCGATCTCCTGATCAAGGGTTCGACGTTGTTCGTTGAGGCTATTCACTTCACCGCGTGTCGTTTGCTCCTCTGGCGTGATCGCCATCAGGAAGGCACGGAGCGCCTCGAGCCTCGGTCCCTTTTCCTGACCGCTCGCAGGTATGGGTGAATCCGAATCCGAAGTTGGCGACCGCCAGTCCAGAACATCGTCGAACCGACATTCCTGGTCCCGCGTCAGCCAAGCCAAGGCGATCGGCCAAATCGGTCCATCCGCCCGCGGGCGAACCAACCCCGCGAGCTCGGTGGTAATGACACTCTGATCGACGGCCTCGATGAAGGGCTCAAGTCCAGTCGACGTTCCCTCGCCGGCGGCGATCTCATCAAGATTGCCATTCGCCACAGCCATATGGCGACGGCGAACGCCGAGAGGCCGAACGATCGCCCAGCATACCCCGTCGAGTATGACTTCGGCGCCGACAATGCCGTTCAGGAAGGCTGTGCCTATCCGATCCCGCTGTGGCTCCGTGGCGAAGCGATCCTCACCAAGGCAATAGCGGATCAACCTGCAGAACAGCGTCTTACCACTGCCGTGCCCGATCGCGTTGGTCTGGTCTGCCGAAGCAGCATCATCAGCTCCGTCTGGGGACCAGACGATATTGAGGCCAGGACGAAGGGCAACGTCTCGCACCTTTTCCCCGCCAGGCTCCTTCCAGATGACCAGACGCCGAACCCAAAGCCGCGGCCCCCCCAGCCCCTCGGCTGGCGTTACGGTGAGGGGCTGCGGCCCTAACAGGTCAGGCTGCAGCGGCATCGGCTATCCACCTCTGTATCTCATCCGGCAGCGAATTCACCGCCGCGCCCAGATCAATGCTTCTCAGCGCCTCCAACACGAAGCTGGCGCGGCCGTCCGGCCAACCTGCCGTGTAGACAGCCTCCAATCCGGCACCCGGAGCCCAGGTCCTGTTGCTAAGGTCTTCAATCAGCCGTCCATTAGCGCGCTGATTTTGAACAGCTATGCCCCAAGCTGTATTGTTGCGCGTAGCGAACGCCGCGACGTTGCTCGGCAACGGATCAGCCTCCGCTCCGACGCGACGGCGCCATTCTGACGCCTGATCTTCCGTCAGCAGAGAAACAAGCAATCGCGGCTCCAGAATCAGTACGGCCGCAAGACGAACATTCCGAATTGGCATCGCGCCAACCATTGTCTTGAGGATGGCAGCTAGCGCGGCGCCGACGTCCCCTGGCTGTGGCTGTGCTGGGCGGGCCAACGCACCGTCGGGAAAGATTGTTGGAACCGGCCGAGGTTGGTGAACTTCAACCGGGCGAGCCACAAACCGCGACATGGAAAGTTGGTCGAAGGCCTCAAGCACGAGGCGACGGGTGCGGTACTCCCCGAAGCGCGCCTCTTCCCTCGACTTGAGCACGCGGAAAGTTTCGGACGGATAATCGACGCCCTTTGTGTCCGACGGGGCGAGGACATAACGCAATTCGTCGCGCCCGAGACCGTACCTCAGCGCAAAGAAGGCTTCGAGTTCGGCGCGCAGCGATGCGCGGCGGACCTCGTCCCAAGCGAAGGGAGGTCCAGTATGGCCAAGATCTTCCGCCCACAGACGCATCAAATCGCTGGTATAGGTTAGCTCCAACATGCGTGGGACGATGAAGCCGAGGTCATCAGCAGAAAAGGCAGAGGGCGGGAGAACAGGCAACTGCTTGAGATAGAAATATGTCAGCGATGTTCCGCCGATCTTTTGCCGCGCGACGTAGTCGAAGCAAAGCGAGCTAAGTTGCCCTACGAAAGCGGCCGTGCCCTTCGGATCTGACCCGAGATAGGCAAGCGGAAGCTTGTGGTTTGTCCCCACCTTCGGGATTACGCAGGCAATCACTGTCCGCTCGTTCGTGGCGTTCGTGATGTCCCGCCAACCCACTAGCCAGCGAGGTTGCTTGCGGCCCACCAAAGCGGATGCGAGATCCAAGGGGTCGCGCGGACCTTCGGCCAGAAACTTGATGTCGTCGGCAGTCAGCGGTGTTTCGCGCTGAGCATCCCGACCATTCGCCCGTGTTTTGGGGTCTAGAAGGAAGCGATCCGGTGATGTCCCAAGCACTGCGCGCCAAGCGTGCTCGGCACCCAGTATTCTCGTCAAATCACTCTCACGCAGATTTATTCCCTCAGCCACATGGTAGCCGGCCAGCCATTCGGCGAGCGCCTTCAATGCATGCTCAGCTTTGCCTTCACGGATCCAGCGCTTGAGGGACGACGGCACTCGCGCGGCGCGCAGTGTCACTTCCTCTGCCGGTACCCAGTAACGCGGTGTCGGCTCATAGAAAGGGTCTGACAGCGTGGCCGCATCTGCCTGTGGTATTTCACGATAGTCGGCATCGTCCTTTTCTGTAGCATCCTTGAAATCACCGTATCGGTGATTGAAATGGTGGATCATCTTGGCTTCATAGAGCGGCACGCGGCGCTCCTCGCTGTCTTTCGCCTCGCGGACCCAGTCCGCCCCGGCGCGTGACCAGCCCTCCGCCGCCAGTGCCCGCTGTGTCCGGAACAGACCGGAATCGCCGGACATATGGAACATCGTTTGAAACGAGATCCCCCAAGGGTTCACTTCGCCGCCCCGCGACGCCTCGCGCTCCTCGATCAGCACCGGAGTTTTCGCGTAGAGCCTTGCTGTCAGCTCCGCATCGGCGCGCGAACGGAAAAGGGGCGATGTCTTTGTGTTCGGGTTAATCCGAGCGATGTCGTCCGCCGTAAGAATGTAACGGCGCTCTACGTCATCCAATTGAGCCGGATCTGTAAGCATGCAGGCAAATAGAGAACTGTTCGAATTGCCTATCGACAAAACACAGAAGCGAACTCGAAAATATACGCCTGGAAAAATGCGTTCGCGATTTTCAAAGTCAATCAATTGCGCCAGGCGCTTTTTCGCGACCAGATCGCCAAAGAATGCTGACGTTGACAAGTCGGTGGCGATACCGGTCGGCACTATGATGCCGGCGCGGCCTTCAGGCTTGGCGAGGCGCGCGAAATGCTCGGCGAATAGGGCGTATGTGTTGACGTCGCCCCGCCCGGTGAGTGGGTAGCGGCCTGATGAGCGGGCGAATTCGCTTGCGGCCTCGGCTGCACGCTTAGCGAACTGGAACTCCTGCCATAAGCGGCCGTCCGCGCTATCGGGCTGGGCTTTCTCCAGTTGCTTGATTAGCTTTTCCCGTTCCGCTTTGTTGGCGGCATTGGCGATTGCTGGTGAGCGAGCGGCGAAGAACTCTAGTTCCTGAAGTTTGATCCGCTCCCATGGCGGATTACCAATGACGACGTCAAAGCCACCTGACTCAAAGATGCGTGGGAATTCGATATGCCAATGAAAGGCGGTGACGGCACGGGAGGTCATTTCCGCTCCTTCCGTCAGATGTGCGGCGACCTCCCGGCCGGCGGCAGCTTTCCACACATGTTCAGTAAGCGGCAGATCATCGAAACCCGATGCCGTGGCAGGTTTCGGTGCAAAAAAGGCCGCAGTATAGAGGTAGGCGGACACGTAGAGATCGCTGGCTGATTTGAGATGCCGCCATTCGTCCGAAGCGCGCATCTCGTTAAAGCTACGACTCTTGGCCTCCACTTGTCTCAGGTCGTCCTGAGGTAGCTCATTGAGTCTGCGATCCGCGCGCGACAAGCTTTCCGGCGGCCGCAACTCGGATAAGAGGCCCGTCGCTCCTTTGCCATCACGCTGCTGTTTGTTGTACCGGCCATAGGCCTTGGCGATCTCCTTATCGTCGCCTGTGAGCGGCTTATAAGCTTCGTCGGGGATGCCTTTTTTCAGCATCTCGATATCAAAAACGCCGATCAGGCTGTCGCCGCAGCGGATATTGCTATCTAGGAATGTTAGCGGCTTACCTGGTTCGACTGTCTCGATCCACAGTGCCACCTTGGCGAGTTCCACCGCCATGGGGTTGCGGTCGACGCCGTGAATGCAATGACTCGTGACATCGCGCATGGCAGCGGGATAGTCCGGTGCTTCGCTGTCGCGCAGCAATGCGACGCGGCTTGCCATTCGCCGCGCGGCGCCAAGCAGGAAGTGGCCAGAACCGCAGGCCGGATCGATTACCGAGAGCTTGAGAATCGCCTCGGCGCCAGATTCGGCTTCGGCCTGGGTGAGTACCGGATCAAGCGTACCATCGAGCAAAGTCTGAACTAGGCTGTCCGGCGTGTAGTAACTGCCGCTCGTCTTGCGTTCGTTGCCGCGTGTCTCGTCCCCGCCCGCGAAGCAAAAACGTCGACCATTCTCCTCGCGGATTGGAACAAGTGCGAGAAGACCTTCGTAAACCGAACCCAACTCTTCTGTCGCCATATCACGCCAGTTGATACGAACGCGACGACCATCCTCGATCAACCAACTCAGATGGAACACGGCGCGCAAAAATGCCCTGTTCGGCAGCTTCGCGTCGTCGAGATTTGGTGTCTTTCCCCGCGCGAATAGGCCGCCCAGCGGCGGCAACCCCAAGAGCTCTTCGCCGCGCGCCAGTCCTTGGAAGACGATCTTCGCCCCTTCCCATGCGTCATGATGATGGTCGTGAGCGGATCGGCGGGCCGAGCGTTCTCGCATATGGCTGAAGCCGTAGGCGGAGGCATAGAGTTCGCGTGATGTGGCCGATGCATCAGGTCCGTGCAGAAGATCTCGATCCTCTGAAACCGCCAGAAAGATCAGCCTATAAACTACGCGCAGGAGTTGCTCGAACCATCCTGCGACACTGAGACGATCTTCATCCAACTGTGTTCGAAGGTCTGGATTCGCATCCAGGAAACCCTGTCCAAGCGCGAGAAGCGCCTCTTTAACGCTTACCCCGAGCCTTTCGCGCGCCGCCGTGCCGGCTCTTAACCCGGCTTCACGCCACCGTTCGAGAGCGCAATCGCCGGCGGGAGCATTCTCGCCGCCAAAGCGTGTTGCATGAATCAGCAGCCATATCGCGGTGAAATCCGCAAACATCTCGTCACGGAATATCGCTCCGAGATCCGCCTCAATATACGCGGGACGCGTGAAGCTGGCGTTGTCCCGCATCAATCGGACGCGATCGCCGGCGAACACCAACCCCCATAAGAAGTCAGGATTGGCGTTCAGCCAGTCTTGCAGAAGCACGCTCGGCGAGCGGCGCGGGATCGTCCCGCCATCCTCGTCGCCCAACTGCGAAAGCGCCTTAGTGAATGCATCACCATCCGGTAAGGGCGCCGCGACCACGACAGATACTCGGCCACCCTTTGCCTGAAGGGCAACGCGGTAGGTGTGCCCATTCTTGTGATGGGCCTGGGGACCGTGCAGAGCTTCATATCCGAACGCTTCCTCAAGGACGCTTTTCACGAAGGCTGTGGTCTGAACCACGTTGGGTGTCGGTAACTTAGCGTAGGCCTGCCAATGAGCCTGGCCGATGCGGAAATAGCGGGTTATCTCGTCCCGCAGATTCGTCCCCTTCGGGCAGCGATAGTCCGCGGCGGCCTTCTGATCCGGCGCGGTAGCGGCTATCGCCGCCACCTGATCCGGTGAAATCAGTCCGCCCTCAATTGAGATCGCGGTAAGCCCGATGTCGGCGACACGTTTGAGATGGCGAGCCATTATTCGCCCTCCGGAAGGAGGACATAGAGCCCAATCACATCGGCCGGCAGAACCGGGACAACCTCCACCGTCGCGCCACCGCGCGCAGCCTCGGTGAGCCTCAAATGGTCTTCGGACAGCACGGCCCCTCGTTCGGCGGCAAACGCGGCTACGGCGCGTTCGTAAGTTGCCAACCGCTCATGGGCACGCTGAAGCTGACGCGCGATCGCTTGCTCATCAAGGTTGCCGGCCGCTTCAGGCTCCAATAGCGCAAGCGCCGAAAGACCGGTCAGCCCAGCTTCGGGGGCCATCCCTCCAAAGGCGAGCCCGGTCGCTTCCTCCGCAAGCAGCAACCGATTTGTGCGCCCACTGGTGATGAGCTTGAAGCGGAGACGCAACAACAACAGCGTCGTCATCTGATTGGCGGCCCGGGTTCGCCAAACTCCACAGCGGCCGAGCGGCGGGAACGCCGCACCGTCAGGATCCAGCGCTCCCTCCGCCAGACTCTCCGCCAAGCTGGCGACGAGCGGATGAACCCGACCGAGATGCGTCACTCCCGGAGCGGGATCGTCCTGAAATCCAACCTTTCGCGTCCCGCGGAGGCCGCGCGCTTCCAAGCGCTCCTTGATGGCGTCGGGCATCGCATCGAGATGAACGAGCTGAAGCTGCCCGGCGTTCTCCAACGGCGCCCCAACACGCTTCAGAGCTCGATCCGTGAAACGGGCAACCTCGATCGGCCCCCCGTTCAGAGCCCGCATCTGTCGCCATTCCGGCAAGACCTCCTCGGGCTTCAATGCACCTTGGGCATATCGCGCGCGACTCGCCTTCGCGTTCTCCTCGGCATCGCGCCATTTGCTGTCGAGCCGCTCGCTCGACAGACCAAAATCGAAGGCAAGTTGCTCGCGATGCCCTCCGGCACGAAGCATGAGAGCTTGCATGAGTGCCGCGGTCACACCTTCGCTGTCTTCGGGCATGGGCACCGCGATGCCCGTAGCTTTCCGGATCGCCTCCGCCTTGCGCAAAATGACCTGCAGCACGGCTCCGTCGATGGCGCTGTTCTCGCCAAAGATCGTCACCGATCGAACGATCGGAGACTGTTGGCCAAATCGATCGACGCGCCCCTCACGCTGCTGATGACGGGTCGGATTCCAACTGAGATCATAGTGAACGACAGCGTCGAACAATGATTGCAGATTGACGCCCTCGGAGAGGCAGTCCGTCGCGACCAGGATTCGGCTCTCCGAGGCTTCGAGACGGTCAACCCGGGCCCGCCGCTCTTCGGGTGTCAGGCGACCGGTGACGATGGCTACATCGGCCTTTGGCCACGCCTTGCGGAGCTCTTCGCCCAGCGCCTCGGCGGTGGCGATAAACCGGCAGAAAATAACAGGCGTCGCACCGTCTCGGAGCAGCCCCTTCAAGAGCTTCAACAGACGGGCGACCTTGGGGTCCTCCGCACGGCGCCCATCGAGCGCCTCCGCCATCGCAATCAACTCGCCGAGTTCGGCCCGTTCTTCGGCATCGGCAGTGGCGGTTCCAGGTTCGAGATCACCTTGGTCGAGAAGACCTTCATCCTCGTCAAAGACGACAGGCTGCATCGCCTCCTCGTCCGCGACCCCGCCGAGGCGATTGCGGAGCGCACTGGCCGCAGCCGCGGGAGACGAGCCGACGCAGCGCATGAGCGCCAGCGTTCCCCAAAAAGCGAGTCGGCGGCTTTGCTGGTCGGCGCCCGCCCGCTGCGTGACCGCCAGGCAGTAGTCCAGGACGCGATCGTGTAAAGCAGCAAAGTCGCCGGTGAGGCTAAAGGACTCGTCCTTCACCTGATGGACGGGGAAAGTCCGTTTCTCGTTCCAGCCGGACTCCATGATGTCCGGCCGACGACGCTGGACATAATGCTGGGCAAGGCGGCGCGCATATCGGGCGCGGGCATTTTCGTCCCCTTGGGGGCCACCGGCAAAATCCGGGCTGATCAGCCCCAGCAGGCGGTCAAATGCGGCCTCGTCCCCGCTATGCGGCGTCGCGGTCAACAACAGCATGTGGCGCTCTTCATCAGCGGCCAGGCGCTCCAGGAGTTCGAACCGCTGATGCCGACCACGCTCGCCACCGATACAGGCATGGGCCTCATCGACGACCACCAGTGACGGGCATGCGCGCGCGAACTCGTCACGTCGGCTGTCGGCCTTGATGTAATCGAGACTGACGACGGTGTGGGGATAGGCCTCGAAGAGGCTTTGCGCGGCTGGCAGCCCGCGCTCAAGGCTACGAGCCCGGGCCGATGTGACGGCCACGGCGTCGATATCGAATTTCTCGGCGAGTTCGCCAACCCATTGCTCGACGAGGTGTGGCGGACAGAGAACCGAAAAGCGATCGATCAGGCCACGATCAAGCATCTCACGAACGATGAGGCCGGCTTCAATCGTTTTACCGATACCAACATCGTCAGCGATCAGCAGGCGCACGACAGGGAGCTTCAGCGCCATCATCAACGGCACCAACTGATAAGCACGGGGCTCGACGCCAAGATGAGCGGCGCTGCGGAAAGGACCAGCTCCGCGACGAAGCGACAGACGCAAGGCGTCTGCTAAGAGGCGCGCACCATCCTGAGTGTCCCGCTGATCAAGCTGGGGCGGCGAAAACCGAGCGGGCCTCACCGGGATTGCTTCGAGCGCGAGCGCGATCCGCTGCGCATCGGCCTCCGACCCTGAAAGCGGCCGGACGTTGAGGATGTCATCGTCAGGCGACGGCAGGACGACCCATTCGCGTCCTCGCACCTCGACAAGATCACCCGGTGAAAATCGTACTGCGTCCACTATGCCGCCCCCAGAAGCTCTATCAGGTCAGCCGGAGCCGTCTCTCCGGGCTCATCGGGCAGCTCGACAAGGTCCACCCCCAAATCTGCGCATGTCGCCGCTAATCCCTCCGGCACCAATCCCGGGACCGCCAGCACCTGGAAGTTCGGCCAATACAGGTCGTATAAAATGCCGCCGATCTTGCGCGTCGACGGAGCGGGCAAGCCCCACCGCCGGAACGCGCGGCTCCAAGGGCTATCGACCTCACCGGCCGGCGTGTCCGCGATCTCAGGCTCTGCAAGCTCGCAGAGGAACGACGTTACCTCTGGGTCGCGGCGGTCGATCAGATTATGATCGGGTTGATTGAAATAGGAGAGCAGACAGCGGTAGCAGCCAGCGACACAGGCATCCTCCCGTTCGATGATGCCTTCGCCCTTTGAGGGCAAATCATAGTGCATCAGATTGAGCGCCTGGCGCGCGATCTCTGCCATACGGTGCGGATCGGCAACGAGACGGTTGAGCACGCCTGCGCCACCTTCCGTCGCTTCGTAGAGCAGGATTGCCTTGCGTTCATCGCGCTTCGGTAAGGGCTCGCCCAATAGCTCCCCTTCCTCCAACTCGGCGACAATCTGAATGCCCCGCAGGAGCGCGTGCTGAAGCGTCGCCATTTGCGCTTCGTTGAAATTCGCGATCGGCCGCAACAGAAGGGCGTTCTTATGATCCTCAACTATTGGGACAATCCGTTGCGACTTCGGCGTCGTGACATCGATATCGTCGTCGTCGCCACCGTTCAGCGTGTCCTTGACCCAGCGTCCGGACGTCGGATCAATACAGAAGCCTTTGATCGACTTGGACTTGCGCCGACGGAGCCCATTGTTGATGCGCGATAGCTTTGCACGAGCGCCGTAGTCGAGGAGGAGAAGCGGCTCTGTCCCGGCACGCAGGGTAAGTGTGCGGGTATCCAGTACCCCTTTGTCGAACTGCCATTGAAAGACTGTTTGAATTTCGAATCCGCGCCTCTGGCGATCTTCGTCGTTCGCCGTGATCCGTGCCGACGGCGCAGTTTCCACATTGTCGATCCGATAGACGTTATCGAGACGGTCCACGCCCGCGAGCGAGGCATCACAGGCATGGCAGCGTTCCAGTTTGTCATCGGAATGAGCGGCACCGCATTCGGCGCACAAAATGAGGCTGGTCGTCGCCAGCTTGCCGTCGTCGAGGCGTCCGTGCGCCGGCAGCTTGGCGCGCACAACTCGAAAAGCGCGCCCCTCATGATAGATCAGGCTGTTGGGACCAAACTCGGAAATGGCAAGGAACCGCGGTCTCTGCAGAACCGCAGCCCGTTTCGTTGCGGGAATAAATGCATAGAGCGGCAGACGCGGGAAGTTGTAGCCCGGCAGAAAACCTTCTGTGGCCAAATAGCGATACGTGTAGAAATCAGATCCGTTCGAAGCCTGACCGCGTTCAAGCATGTCGAGCTCTTCCGTTGCCCGGAAATGACGACGGGCCGCTTCCTTGCGCTCGCCCGGCCTGAAGGACGTTTTCTGCTGGATTTGATGAGCCTCATCCTGTTCGCGGCGCGCGCTTCGATAAAGTTCTCGCCACCGGCTGAAACTGCGCGCAAAATTCTGTGTCGCCTCCCGATCGGTCTCTTCCACGAATGCATTCAGATCCGACAACCAAGGGGCGTCGGCCAAATCGATGGCGCTAACGGTTTGCTCAAGGAGGCGCCGCATCGTGGGCCTTGCGGCTCCGCTAGCGCTGAGATTTGAAAAGGCAGTCGCGATTTCGTCCGAGACCGGCATCTCCGCACTGGTCATGTCCAGATTTTCGGGAATCGAGGGCTTGAGTGGCACGATCGCAGCCGCAAGCCATTCCGCATGAAGGTGGCTCTTTAGGAGATCCCGATTGGCAAGGTCCAAAGCGGGCGGCTTGACAACTCCTGCCACCAGACCTTGCCGATTGGCGAAGTAATACTGATCGTGTGGCGACTGGGCCGCGCAGTAGGTAATGATAAGTGCCGCCTGGCCGCTGCGACCCGCACGACCCGCCCGCTGGACATAATTTGCAGGCGTCGGCGGCGCGTTTCGAAGATAGACAGCGTTGAGGGCGCTTATATCGACGCCAAGCTCCATCGTCGGCGAGCAGAACAGAGCCGGAAGAAAACTCGTGGGCTCACCCTCCTGACGCATATCGTCACGGTTTTCGGCGATGCGCTCGACATCCGTCTTTCCGAACCTGAACCGATCCTCCCGCCATGCCCGAACCTTCTGATCCACCTGTGCCGTATGCTCGCGCGCCTCGAAGGCAAAGGGGAGGTCACCCTGCTGCGCCAGCATCTCTGCGACTTCTTCATAAAGGGTGCGGAAAAAGGGATTCTCTCGCTTCCCATCCGCCCGTTTCGTCGCGGGAAAGAGGCGCAGGGCAGTTGACGCAAGGCGCCAAGCTGGTGCGTCGCCACCAGTGACTACGCGGCGGATCACCTGATGGCTTTCCGCCGCGCGCAGAAGAGTGGCGATTACCTCGCCAAACTCCTTTACCGGCAGCGGCTCACCCCAGACGTCCTTGCTGCGCAAGGCTTTGCCGAGCGCTGTGCGCCACCCGCCACGCACGATCAATCCATCTTCTGCTGCGCTGATCTCCGCCTTGCTCGGCGGATCGATCATCAAGAAGCCAGCCTGACGTAGTTCGTGCTCTTCGTTTTGGTCGATGAGCCATGGATCGCGAAGGTGGTTCCGGGATGCTTCGGCGACTTGAAGAGTACGCTGACGGTCCAAAGCCTCCGTCGCGATCGCCAAACCGCGCCGCATGTAGTCAAATAGGAGATTAAAGAGTCTGGCGCGCATTGCCGGCGTTGCCGCTGCCAATCGAGAGTTGCCCGCGAACTCTTCCTCGTCGCGTGCCAGATCCTCCAATCCTGGGAATCGAACCTCAATCAGACCGGCTTCTTCGAGGTTGGGGTTTGTGAACCGCCAACCTTTGCGCAGATCGGCCCACAGCCGATGAGCAAGGACGGAAGTTAGCACCTCCTCGGACGCTTGACGGTTATGGAAACCCTTGACCCGTGGATCGAACATCCAGTCCCCGAGGCGGCCGGGCTCTTCCAGATCGAAGCCGAGAGCTTTTCGTACCGCCTCACCGAAACGAATGTCGGGCAGACCCTTGTCGCCGGCGCCACGCACCGCACGCAGAATGGCTCCTCGAAGCAGGGTCACGAAAATGAAGTCGTTGAAGTGGCCGGCCTGGAGCGCAGCGTCCTGACGGTTATCCGTAAATCCCAGAAGTTTGCGGGTGGTTTCCTCTAGCGTCCCGTCGGCTGCCATCCACGCTAAGATCGTTGAGACGATCAGCGTCGTCGCGGAGCTGCGGCCCTCGGCAGACAATCCTGCGAGCTTGTTGATGTCACGCGCCTGTTGCGGCGGCTGGTGACGACAATGAGCGCAGAAGCGATACTTGCCGCCAAAGAACCACGTTGGCACGCCGTCATCGCCGAGCGACCCATCGGGTCTCACCGATAGAAGCTGCCCTTCGTGCTTGCCGCGATGACCGCTTTTCAGCCGCTCTTGCCCAGCCGGTGTCGTCTCTTGCCAATCATCGGGATAGTCGGCAACAGCTCCTCCAAACGAGAAATCCGCATTGATGGCCGGCACCAGAAAGCCCGTTCGCGAGCCGTCTGCCTCCACTTCCTCGCTCGCTGTCTCATCAATGGGCCTCGCCAGAACGCGCAGGCCATCGAGAGAATTTTCAATCCGAACGCTGTGATGCTCTTGACCGCACTCCCGACAAAAGAATACCGGATACAAGCGCGCGTTGGGATCGGCGGGATGAAAGACCTGACCTTCGAGCACGATGCGCCGGCTCGCGGCAGCTTCCAGCGTCGCATATGCATGCCCGGCCCCAGAGATGAACCGGTGAAGCTTAAATGCCAGAAAGGCGCGATCGCTGACGCCTCCGCGAAGATCTTCGCGACGTCCCATCAGCGACAGCATGCCAGCAAGTGACGCCTTACACTGCACTTCAGCGACACCCGTTTGAATCGAGAGCCCCGCACTCGCCTCGCTCAGAGTCATGGGTGGCCGACGCCGCAGCTTTTCGCCTTCGAGGAGCCCGATCTCCGTCTCGATCCAACAGGCAAGCGGATGAGAGAACAGGTCCTTATCCGTCAGCTTTTCCGGCGTAGCCGCCAGGACCGCGTCTTGGAGTGCGCCCCCTAGGTTGGCGCTGCTGATCCGGGGATCTGTCGCTCGGGCAAGATTCTCGTCTATGATCGAGGCGGCACTCAATTCCTCACCAAAAATGAGCTTGCCGACACGGGCAACGGCTCCCGCTCGTTCTATCTCGTCATGCGCGCTCGACATCGTTGCCGACGTGCCGATGCATATCAGCTTCTGCCCGGTGACCAGTCGATCCTTCACGCGACGCACAAGCATCGCAACATCTGCGCCTTGCCGACCGCGATAGGTGTGCAACTCGTCGAGTACCAGGAAATCCAAGCCTTCGGCGTTGGCGATGACGGCACGATCAAGACCGTCCTGACGCGTCATCAGCAGTTCGAGCATCATGAAATTCGTCAGCAGGATGTCAGGCTTGGCCGCAGCAATGGCTTGGCGCTCCGCTTCACTCTCCTGGCCCGTATATCGCCGATACGTTGGACGCAGCCCTTCTTCGAGCCCTGATCCACCGATGAATTTTTCAAGCTCCTCAAGCTGACTATTGGCGAGGGCATTCATCGGATAGATGATTACCGCACGTGTCCGGGGTGCCTCACCAACCCGCCGTGCGCGAACGACAGCATCGACAATCGGCAAGAAAAAGCACAACGACTTTCCGGACCCAGTTCCCGTGGTCACGATGAAGCTTTCGCCATTTCGGGCCTTGGCAACAGCGCGCTCTTGGTGGCGGTGCAGTTTGATCGGCATTCGATCCGGGCCGGCCGCGAAGATTTTTCTGAGGGCGGGATCGAGCACGTCTTGAGCGACGAGCTGGTCAACCGAGGCTCCTGCCTCAAAGCGGGGATTGATAGTAATCAGAGGCTCGGGCCAGAAACGCTGGTCGGCATAGGCGGCATCAACTTGCGCCCGGATTTCGGGCGCACGGATCTCCGAAAAGGAACGAGCGAACGATTCGTACCGCTCTATCAAAGCCTGATCGAGATCGAAGATATCCACTGAGTCCCCCTGAATTCGGCTCTTTTACCTTACGTTTTTCCGGCCTTACCTAAATAGTCTAGTAATTACCGGAATTCCCTTAGCGACCGAAAGAAACTAATCGATCGGTGAGGATCGCGATTACCTTGTCCTGCGCCGCCCTTGCCACCTCCGACCCACCCGCAAATTCCGGCAAAGTCAGCCTTGCCGCGCGCTCTGATAGGCGTTTCGCCAGGTCCGCCAAGGCGGCCTCCGCTTCGCCCGCCGCCAAACCGATCGTCCGCGCCAGAGCGAGGAAGTCCTGTTGGCCCAGTCGATCATCCTTGCCATTGAGCTTCAGAGCCATGCGGTCACCGGCAAGGCCAGGAAACACCCGGGTGGTGACGGCATCGTAGAGCGGCGCAAACCGGACTGACGTAAATGTCTTGGCTCCGGCGTCGGCCGTCTTCAGCATCGCGAGATTCTTCAAGTGCATGTCGCCATCGGCGATCAGCCAAGCGAAAATGGCGCGACGAAAAAGAATGGTGAGGTCGGCCGCCGGATCTGTCGATAGCGGCCGGAGACCCTTCGCCATGCGTTCGATGGTGCCGTCATATTTGGCCGAAGTCGGCAGATCGAGGATCGAGCAGAAGTCTTCCAGCGCAAAACGGCGCTGGTCCTCGACGCCGCGCCGGATATCAAAACGCTCAACCAGCAAAGCTGGCGGCATCCCATCGGGCATCTCGATCAACGCCGCCGCCGGCACGTCGAAGCCGGCGGCGCGGCCCAATTCGAGGCAGAGCCATTCGACGATCGGCAGCGTCTCGAACCCTGCGGTGCCAGCGGGTTTGAGGATGTGCGTGAACGGCTCGTCTACAGCCGGCACGAGAGCGCCATCGGAGAGCAGGCTCATCGGCGCTTTGATCTGGACGCCCGACAGGCGTGGCGTCTCGGCCCGCGCGAAGATTTGCGCGAGCTTCTGTTCGAAAGTCTCCTCAATCTCGCCGCGCGCCGGTCCTGCGTAGCGTCCGGTGAAGCGGCCCTTCTCGAAGAACGCCGCGAGCGGCGTCACGAGAACATCCGCCGGTAAGGCTGCCAGTTCGTCGGAGCTCTGGACGATCGCGATGTTGGACATATAGCGTCGGCCGCTCCGAAGCGCCTCGCGTTCGTCGCGTTCGTGCAGAACCTGGGCAAGCCAGCCTTCAGGCAAGAGCGATTCGATGAAGGCCGGAAGCTTTCCCGGCGTGGTCTCGCGTACAAGCGGTGGCCCGCTCCGCTTCCGGGGCTTCCAGCGCCACTCGAAGCCGTCATGGATCAGTCGGCCGAGCGGCTCGCCGTGCCAAGCGACCAGAAGATCAAGCGCGGCCTTGTTGACCGGGGCCTTGCCCGCGCCGGGCTGCACCAGGAGGAAACGCTCGGCATTCTCGCCCTCGCGATACCAGCCATTCTCGCGAGCCAGCGCCCAAACCGCATCTGCTGCGGCCTGTGGTGAACCATACTCCTCGACCAGGCGGGCCGCCATTTGAGTGCGCATCTCGGCCGTGATCGCGCTGGCGTGTTCGCTCCTCAGACGAAAAGCTTCCAGAAACCGCTGGCGCGGCGAGGACACGTCCACCCGCAATTCGCCCAGATCGTCGCCGATCACGGCGCTTGCCGTCGATGGATTGGGCGGAGCTTCGTTCTGGATGATCTCAAGAGTGCGGAGGCGCGTACGTTGATTACGCCGTCCGCTGATAAACAGCCGTCCGTCCGGCGCTGGCCCCAGCAAAACGGCGCTCGCTGACGACAGATAGGCGTTGGGGTAGAGATAATGGGCGACCCGGACGGCGTGACCGAGGATCTCGGTTTCGATATTGCTATCGCTCTCGACATAGACCCCGCGGACAAGCTGGGTCAGTTCCCCTGCTTGAGCACGATGGTGCGCCCGCTTCGCGTCGATGGTTTCGCCCACAAGGTGGATCGCCATGAATTGTCCCGTATCTCAGATGCGCGATATTCACACATCTCGCTCAGGCAATCAAGGATTATCGCGCATCTCAGATACGCGATAATCCCATCGAGACTGGCTGCAAGGTTTTCCGGTAACAGGAATTCTGAGCGTCACCCTTCGGGCCGGGCTGTCGGCAGAGCTGAAGCCCCGGCAAGCGGGTCTTCCCCCTACCGGGCTTCCATCCCTGACGTGGGGAACCGGAAAGCCGTGTTCCCGTAGATGCGATTCTGCGCTCTTAGCCCGGACCCAGCGAGAGTGAGAGTGCGGACCGGTTTGCCGTGACGGGTTGAGGGTCGGGAGAGAGGCTCCCGGCACCCGTCGCGGAGATCCGCGATGTCCAGACATGACCGCAGCGCTCGTTCCGGCTCCGACCGGGCGAACCTCTATGACGAAATCACTGGCAAGATCATCGCCGAGCTGGAGGCCGGCCGTGTGCCCTGGGTCCAGCCTTGGGGCACTGCGGCGGCGAAGGCGCCGCTCGCGATGCCGAGGAACGCGGCCACTGGCCGAGGCTATTCCGGCATCAATGTGCTGATCCTCTGGGGCGCGGTGATCGAGCACGGCTTCCCCGGCCAGAGCTGGCTCACCTTCAGGCAGGCCCTCAGCGTTGGCGGCAACGTCCGCAAGGGCGAGCGCGGCACCACGGTCGTCTATGCCGACCGCTTCATTCCCGACGAGGAGAAGAAGCGAGCCCGCGAAACTGGCGAGGAAGCCCAGGCCATCCCCTTCCTGAAGCGCTTCACGGTGTTCAACGCCGCGCAGTGTGACGGGCTGCCCGAAGAGGTCGCCGTCATCGCGCCGCCCCCGCCGCCTGGTCTGATCGAACCGAGGGTCGAAGCGCTGATCGAGGCCACCGGCATCGACTTCCGGATCGGCGGCAACCGGGCCTTCTACATGCCGGCTCTTGACTATGTGCAGGTGCCGCCGCCGCAGGCCTATTTCGAGCCGATCAACTGGCATAGGACCGCCCTGCACGAGCTGGGGCATGCCAGCGGGGCACCGCACCGGCTGGGCCGTGATCTCTCGGGCTCCTTCGGCTCGAAGAAGTATGCCTTCGAGGAATTGATTGCCGAGATGAACGCCGCCTTTTGCTGCGCCTCGCTCGGGATCGTGCCGACCGTGCGCCATGCCGATTACATTGCCGCCTGGCTGGAGTAATGGCGAGCTCGCCATTACTCCAGTAATCAGCAGCAGATCATAATGTGAA